>ENA-OSEY01000201-OSEY01000201.1-marine-metagenome-genome-assembly--contig:-NODE-201-length-43784-cov-6.185531_pt1 | contig 43784 bp, 33 predicted proteins | sample MGYA00248465_ERZ534230 | MGnify/ENA primary metagenome ERZ534230 (study PRJEB26409, sample SAMN06344110) | marine metagenome | isolation source: Sea water from surface | place: Atlantic Ocean:Southern... | reverse complement strand
ATGGGACTATTCTATATTATTTTTAGTTTTTTTAAAATTCTTGATATAAAGGGATTCTCTACATCATTTAAAATGTATGATCCACTTGCAAAAAAAATTACCATATATGGATATATATATCCATTTATTGAAATATTATTAGGTTTAATGTTTTTAACAAGGATTGAAGTTAATATAGCTTTGTTAATTACAATTATTATTCTAGGTATTACATCAGTTGGAGTAACTAAAACACTTTTGAATAAAAGAACGATAAATTGTGCATGTCTTGGAACAACTTTAAAGCTTCCTATGACAGAAGCTACATTTATTGAAAATGCCATAATGATTACAATGGCAATTGTATTATTGATTTAATTAAAAAAACCCCAAGTTTCCAAGGGGTTTTTAAATTAATTTATGGTTAATAAATTAAATTATTTATTGCTGAAGCCATATTAAAGTTTCAACAATTACACGATTTGAAAAACCGTTAGGCATTAATTCACCTACTTTTGATTTTGGATTAGGTTGATTACCAATTTCACCTGCCATTGCTTTGAATGCTTCCGCTAAGGTTTCATAACCATCCATTGTTATAGCTGTAGAATAATCTTCAGATACATTATTAATCTTTAGACCAGCACCCCAATATTCTCTTCCACCCATATTTTTCTCAAATGCAGGTTTCCATACATTTACCTGTTCAGAAATAAAGGCTTGAGTGTTAGTGGGTTTAGCAAAATTCCAGACAGTAAAATCAGCATATCCAGGAATAAAAGCACTCATCTTCCAGTGAGTTAAACCGTAGGCATTTACATATTCAAAAGTTGCAATGTCTTGAGGATCAACACCAATTATAGCCATTGAGTCATAGTTAGAATTTGATGAAGCCATTTGTTCAGCTGTTGCATACCAATTTATGAAAGCGTGAGTCCATTGACTTGAACCACCTCCAACTCTAGCAACTAAACCCCATCCAATTTGTTTCCCAGCATCAATGTTAGACTGAGCTACTTTAGACCAGTATGTTGTTTCTAGCCTAGCAACTTCAGAAACATTTTCTTGTGGTACATTGAGAAAATGTATTGAAAAGTAGCCATAATCTTCCTGAGCACTCAGTGCAAAAGAAAATGAAAGGAATACTATTAAAAATAATTTTTTCATAATAATTTGATTTTTAATTTGATTTTTAATTAAATAGGCAACGAAATTAACTATAAGAAAACATTATTTAGGTATCAGTATAACTTTTATTTAAAGATTTAACATTTTAACAATATTTGATTAACATTTTGATAATATTTTTGATTTTTATGCATATAATTATAAAATTGATCATAAAATGAAATTCTTTAGACCTTTTTTGATTTTGATTATAATAATGTTCCTGTTTAGCATAATAATGAGTTTTTTTTCATGACAGAAGAATATTTCTTTCAATGCCCATACTGTTGGGAAGAAATATCAATGATATTTGATAAGTCAGTTTACACTGACTCATACATAGAAGATTGCGAGGTTTGTTGCAATCCTATTGAGATAAGCTATTCCTCTTCTGGAAATGATATAACCAGCTTTTCAGCAAATTCAATTGAACAGTAGTCTAACATTTTATATATTTAACAATATGACAGAACAAGATATCATTAAAGCTCAAAATTTATGGTCTGAAGGAATAATTAAAATGGGGCAGATGTCTAATGATAGAGAATCACTTGAGAACTACGCAAGTGATTTTTTAGACAGACTCTATAATTTTGATGATCAAGTACTCTTCAAACCGACAAAAGCCAAGGATATTCAATTTAGAAATAATAAAAAGTCTGCCGTATCCTATTTTATTGCAGGAGCTGACAGGGAATGTTATGAGGATAATGGATTTGCATTATCTAGTTGGTCTAAAATTACTTTTGAAAATTCAGACATTATTATTGAAGAGGAAAGTGCATTAGCTATGGGAAATTATACATTTGAAAATGATGATTCAAAAATTAAGGTAGAATTCTCCTTTGGTTATAAAAAAGTAAATGGATTAGTAAAAATTAATCTTCATCATTCATCAATTCCATTTCAAGGATGAATTTATCTAGAATAATTTCAGGAACCATGAATTGGGGTACTTGGGGAGCTAATTACTCCAAGCAGGAGATGTGTCAATTGATTTCTGAATCATTTGATTCTGGAATCAATTCATTTGATCACGCTGATATATATGGCGGATATACTACTGAAGAATCATTTGGAGATGCATTTGTAGATACAGGAATTAAAAGAGAAGATGTTTTTTTTATATCAAAATGTGGCATAATGTACCCAAGTGAAAAATTGCCGATTAAAACCAAGCATTATGACTATTCAGAAGATCATATTATTAAATCTGTTAATAATTCTCTAAAATATCTTCAAACTGATTACCTGGACTGTCTTTTACTTCATAGGCCAAGCCCATTAATGGATATAAACATAATTGCTAATACAATAGAGGGTCTAATTAAAAGTGGTAAAATTAAAAGTTTTGGTGTTTCAAATTTTACAGCTGATCAAATGGATATGTTTAAAGGTAAAGTTGAGATATTATATAATCAAATAAATCTATCTCTTACCCATCTTGATCATATGTTTGATGGAACTTTAGAATATATGCAGGCAAACAATATATTACCAATGGCTTACAGTCCTCTAGGATCATACTTCAAAGAGGGAAGTGATAAAATAAAAAAAGTGGTAGAAAGTCTAAAAGATAAATACAGCTGTACAGACTATCAATTATTAATATCTTGGCTGCTTAAACATCCATCAAAAGTTTATCCAGTAATTGGTACAACTAAATCTGATAGAATAAAAAAGAGCATAAAATCACTTAAAATTGAAATTGAATTAATTGACTGGTTTGAACTACTTGAAGCAAGTGTTGGAAAAAGAGTACCCTAGAAATTATTTATTTGACCATCAAGCCAATTTAATCTTTGATTTATCCAACCTTTCAGGTAATTGATTTCTGATTCATATGTAGCTCCAATAAAGTAGTTAGGCCAGACATATTTACTTAGTACAGGCCATTTGTAAAAATTTTCACTTACAGCATTATTTGTATTTAAATATTCAACATAAGAATTAATCTGAGATTCAATGTTTGCATTACTTAGATTATTTGATCTATATAATTGCCACTTTTCCTTAAGTCTTTCTTTAAAAAAAACACTTTCCATGAGTCTTCTCCACCAAAAGGGAACCTGCCATATATCTCCAGGACAAATTGAGTTAAAATTATATAGCCAACCTTGAGTATTAGCAGCATCACAATAATCTGCGTTACCAAAAGCAAGATTAAAGTCCCATATAGGTCCCATCTTTATTTTTTTATCAATATCAACATTTATGAATGTACTTAACCTATATCCATCAATATTCTTTGTTATTTCATTCATTATAAAAAAATCAATAAAAGAATCAATGTCGATTAGGGAGCGATAACCCATTTCAGGATCATCAAAATTGTCTGATGATAACACTGACTCAAAATCATTAATTATTGAAGAAATATGATTCTTTTGATTATTAAAAATATCCTCTGGTTTAGGATAGTGATAAATGAAATATATCGGGGAATCTCCTGAAATATTTCCATTTTTATCAAAGCTTGATCTAAAAGAAAAAGAGTTATCATAGCATGTATTACAACCTCCTCCATCACTTGTAGGCTTATCAATTTTAATTATATATCCACCATTAACATTATCTCCTTCAAGCTCAGTGATATCAACCCTATTTTGATCTCTTTTAATTTTTTCCATCAACACATACAGACCTTTATAGTCATTGTTAATAAATAGATTGTAAAATTTAACCCTGCTTGCTTTATATCCAATTGAATTTGAGAGATCAAAAGTTAATTTGTTTCTAATTAAGGATTTATCTGAGTATGGACCATATAGTATCCAGTCTTCCTCCTCTGGAAAGCCTCCAAGACTTACATCCAAGTCCTCAGACCAATCAGAAGTTTTAGTTTCGAAACCATATGATTTCTTGGGAAACATTTGAGAGGAACTTCCTCTTATTTCAATACCAATTTTATAATCAGCTTCAATATTGTTCTCTGAGACAATTAACTCTGCATTTATCTTTGGTTCATCGACAATTACTTGACCAATTGTTGATATCCTCATAGTAGGAAGATTATTTTCATTTGGTACATTTTCCTGAAAAGTAATTACTTCAGAATCAATATTAACAAGATCTAAATCATCAGATCCACTGCACGAGTAAAATAAAACAGAAGCAACTATAAAATATTTTTTACTGTTCGGTGATAAATAATTCATTATAGGTTTCATGAATAAAATTTGCAAGCTGAATATCTAGTGATGTTATCCCTCCTTCACTATGAGTTGTCAACTCAAAAACAATTGTATCATAGTCAATAATTATTTTAGGATGATGATCAAGCTTTTCTGATCTATCAGAGACAAGATTTGCAAAACTCATTACTTCCATAAAAGATGATAATTTATATTTAATAAGTAAAGTATTGTTAATCCCCTTCCATCCTTTTAGAAGTGATAAGTGTGATTCTATTTCTTTTGTTGAAAGTTTTTTCAATTATTTTGAATTTATATATTTCCAAATATAATATATGGGGATTAAAATTACTGCAAAAATTATTGCATAAAATAGAAAATAAGCAAGTAATATTAGGACTAAGCAAACAAAAGCAACTCTAATAATTATAGAGATCAATGGATGAGACATTAAGTCGTAATAAAAATTTAAAATTTTATTTTTAAAGTTATCCATGTGCAAATTTACAAATTATGTAAAGAAGTATTTCTCTTCAATTGATTTCCAGAGCAGTAGTGATGCAACACTTTTATATGGAGACCAAGATTCAGTTATAGAATTTAGTTTATTATCATCTTTAATATCAATTTTATAATTAATCTTTATACTATTAATTAATGCTAAATCCCCTTTAGAAAAAATATCAATTCTCATTAGCACAAACATTAAAAACATTTCAGATGACCATACTCCAATTCCTTTTATCTTGGTTAATTCATCTATAACTTCCTGATTAGATGCACTTAAAAAGTCATAACTATTTTCTTTAAAATACTTGAATACGTTTTTTATATAGGTTGCCTTCCTGAAAGATATTCCTATAGATTGAAGTTCTTTGTCACTTAATTGAATTATTTCATCATTAGTAAGATCTCTAACTTTGTCAATAAACCTATTTTTAATAGTGATAGCAGCTTTAAAACTTACTTGTTGCTCAATTATTAAATAAGCTAGTGCAAGAGGGTAATTTTCATTAAATCTTTCAAAAATATCAATGCTACTAGAAAATTTATTTATTAAATGATCAAGACAAGGGTCTTTTGACAAATAATTATATGCTTTTTTTAACGTTTTTTGATTAAGTTCCATTTATAAAAAAAAACGATATTTGCAGTATGAAAAAAATAATTTATTTAAGCTTAACTCTTCTGCTGCTTTCATGCACCGAAGATACAAAAGAAAAACTTGTAGTTTATCAATCTCCAACATGTGGTTGTTGCTCCGGCTGGGTAGCCAACATGGAAAGTAATGGAATGAATGTTGAGGCTATTAAAACAAACGACATGTATACTACAAAGGTCAATGCAGGAATTGATATGAGTCTTTCTTCATGCCATACAGGTTTTATTGGTGACTATTTTATTGAAGGTCATGTGCCTTATGATGCCATTTCAAAACTATTAAGTGAAAGACCTGATATCAAAGGTATTACTGTTCCTGGAATGCCAGCAGGAATAAATGTACCAGGGATGGAGACTATCAATGAGAGAGCAAAATTTGATGTTCTAGCAGTAAACAATGATGGTTCAACTTTTGTTTGGAAACAGTACGAGTAATAGTGAAATTTTTTTACTTTTTTTTATTTGTTCTAATACTTTCTTGTGAAAAAGAAAAGTGCTACACAATTGAAGGTAAAGAAATTATAAACGGAGAATATTATTTGCTTTTAGAGAACACAAGAGAGTTTGATGGGTCAAGTAATTACTCTAGTAATAATGGTTTGTACACAGGTGTACCTGATCCATATGGTACAGGTAAAGTTGACAAAGAAACATATGACTCGATTACTGTGGGTGAAAAATATTGTCCATAAAAAAACCTGCCTAAAAAACCATAAAAAGGCAGGTTTTGCAAATCAGATACTACTTCAAGTAGCGAATATAAACTAGGATAATTTTTTAACAATTATAAAATTAAGTTTTGATAAATTTAAGAGACACAACATTGATTAATTTTTTTAAAGTTTTACTGAATTATAAAAAAAAGTTTAGTTTTTTTACGAAATCTCTAATTATGATTAAAAAAAATACAGATTTAAAAACTTTTCATTTAGCAAAGGTTAGTTTTTATATGCTAATTTTATCTATCATTTATTCATGTAACTCAGAGGTGAATATTAATAGTGTAAATCAGAATCAGTTGAATAAAGAAACTAGTCTTTATCTAAAACAACATGCTCAAAATCCGATTAACTGGCAAAGATGGAGCAACTCAATCTTTGAGGTGTCTGAGGAACTTGATAAACTTATAGTAGTAAGTATTGGCTATTCTAGTTGCCATTGGTGTCATGTAATGGAAGAAGAAACTTTCACTAACGATTCTATTGCTAGTATTATGAATGAAAACTTCATTAATATAAAGGTAGATAGAGAGGAAAATCCTGATGTTGATCAAGCCTATATGACTGCCTCACAATTAATGACAGGTATGGGAGGTTGGCCTTTGAATGTAATTACTCTTCCAGATGGTAGTCCAATATATGCTGGAACATATCATACCACATCGCAATGGGATGATATTTTAAAGAGAATTATTAGACTAAAAAAGGATAATTATGATGGTCTTAAAGAAATAGCTATAAATGTAAAGAATGGTGTAACTGATGTGAATACTATATACAAGCGTGAGGTAGAAAGTGACTTTAATTCAGAATTTCTTAAAAACAATATTGAAAATTGGAAAGATAAATGGGATCGTAATTTTGGAGGGGATTTAGCTCAGCAAAAGTTTGTATCTCCCTCTAAATACATTTTCTTACTCAATTATGCACGTATATATGAAGACAAAGAAGTATTTGATCACGTAAAGAAGACCTTAGATGTTATTTCAACTAGTGGTCTTATCGATTTCATTGAAGGAGGATTCTACAGGTATACTGTTGATAATGAATGGAAAATTCCTCACTTTGAAAAAATGCTATATGATCAAGCTCAAATGATTAGTATTTATTCCTTAGCCTACAAATTATATAATGATGAATACTACAGAAATATTGTTGTTGAAACAATAGATTTCCTTAATTCAAAAATGTCCTCAAAAGAAGGGCTATATTATGCAGCAATGGATGCAGATACTGATGGTGAAGAAGGAAAATATTATTCTTTTAGTAGAGAAGAATTAGATTTAATATCAAAAAATACTGATTTTAAAACTTTCACAAGTTATTATAACATTGATATCAATAATCCATGGGAGGATGATAGATATCTTTTGCTACCTAACAAAAATAATTTTGAAGCTGATTGGTTGAAATCAAATAATTTATCAAAATCTGATTTATTATCTCAAAAGAAAATATGGGAATCTAATATAATTGAAATAAAGGATAATAGAACTAAACCAAGAATTGATGATAAAATAATTGTTTCATGGAACTCTCTTGCAATTACTGGGCTTATTGACGCGTATGAAGCATTTAATAACGAAGATTATTTGAACAAAGCAAAATCCATGTATGATGAACTAAAGGAAAACTCTTTCAGAAGGAATAAACTAATTCACACATACAAGGAGAATCAATTTCAGGAAGGAGTCCTTGAAGATTATGCATACTTGGCTAAAGCATCAATGAGGCTTTTTCAAGCAACAGGTGATGAATCATACTTTAATTTTTCAAAAAAAATTACTGATGATGCAGTCGATATCTTCAAAGATGATGAAACTGATCTTTTAAGATATAGTAACAATAAAGAGTTATTTACGAAGCTTATAGTTGTTGACGATGGTGTCATTCCATCTCCAAATTCAATAATTGCTGAACAGTTATTTAATATTGGACATGTAATTTTTAATGATGAATATCTTAACATGTCTGATAATATGGTCAGCTCTGTCCAAAGTGTAATTGATAATAATATTAACTCATATTCAGTATGGGCTAACAATATTCTAAATAGAGCAGAATCATTTTATGAAATTGCAGTTATTGGTTCTGAATCAAAACTAATTACCGATGAGATAACTAATTACTTCTCTCCAAATACAATAGTTGTTCAATCTAAAGCTGAAAGTGATTTACCATTGTTTATTGACAGATTTTTTGAAGATGAAACATATATTTATGTTTGTCAAAATAAAACTTGTCAAAGACCAGAAACTAATATAAATTTAGCTCTTGAACAGGTCCCTTACATAAAGTAATATGAAAAAGTCCTTTTTTAATTTTTCTATACTAACATTACTATTTTTTTTGGTAATTAGTTGTTCAAATAAAGAAAAGTCTGGTGAATGCTCAACTTTTCTAGAGTGCTTAGATGGAACTTATTGGACTACTAATGATAACCAATCAATTTGGACATTCAATGACAAAGAAAATGGAGAGTATCTGGAAGTTTATATTTCAGGGGAAAACTGTTATACTTATGAAAATAATTTTATTGTTAATGCCCAATTTAAATATCAAACAAAAATAAATTTATCTGAAGACTTTGGTGGGTCAAACTGGATATATAGCATAGTAAACGATAGTGTAATAGAAAAGTCAAAATCCACCGGTGGTAACACTTCCTATTTTTATAAAACTGATAAATTCTATCTTGATGAGCTGTTAGAATTTGATGAATGTAATTACTAAAGCTTTATAAAAATCTTTTTCTTAAATAAATAGTATGCTGGTATGTAAATTATGAACACATACAAAATAGCATAAAGCAATGAGGCAATCTTTGGGTATACACCGGTATCTATAAGTGTATTAACAAAAATTGAATTTAGCTGAATTCCAATTATATAATCACTGTAAAATAAAGATCCAAGTACACCAGCCAACACGTAAGTAAAAATTGAATTTGTTCCAAAAACCTGAGACATTTTGAACTTTTTATATCCATTAACGTCAATCAGGTATGTAAATGCTGCTGTTAACATGAAAGACATTCCACCCATTAAAAAAGTATATGATGTACTCCATAAATTTTTATTAACTGGAAAAGACCAGCTAAAAAAGTCACCAACAAATACTAGGATCAAACCAATGTAAAATAGTTTAAGCAATTTGTCTTTAAGATCTTTACTACTAACTAGTATTGTACCTGCGATTAGACCAAAAACACCAGTAATTATTGACGGAATCGTAGTTAGTATACCCTCTGGATCCCATGTATCTTGCCACATAACACCTGGTAAATAATTTTTATCAATATAATGTGCCATATTTAATTCAGGTACACTTAAATCTGGTTGTCCAATTCCTGGTATTGGTATATATAACATTATAAACCAATAAAGGATTAATGTTATAACGGACAAATACATAAAATATCTCTTCTCAATAAACAGATATATCATCCCACAGAAAAGAAATACAAATGAAATTCTTTGAAGAACACCAGTCCACCTAATATTGTCAAAGTCAAAGGAGGGAAAAATCCACAAAAATAGACCTACTAAGTAAATTTTAAAAGCTCTCCATATTATTTTCTTAATTGTTTTGTTTCTATCTAACAAACCTTTTTTATTGTTTAATGAGAGAACAATTGAAACACCGACAATAAATAGAAAGTTGGGAAATATGTAGTCAGTAGGGGTTAATCCATTCCAATCTGCATGGAGTAATGGAGCAAAAACATTATCCCATGAACCAGGTTGATTGACAATTATCATGAAGATTAAAGTCATACCTCTTAAAACGTCTATTGATAGAAGTCTACCTTTCATGCACAAAAGTTAAAAAAAATAATTGGTGAATCTAAATTTACTTATCAACTTGAATTGTATAACCACCCCTACCCTTGTTATCAAATAATCTAAGATTTACAATATCATCTTGATTTAATTTTACTGGATTTTTATAATTCATGCTCTCGGAATTAGGTAAAGAACCATCTAGTGTATACTTAATACTTAATCCTGGAAATGCAGAATTGGCATAAAGAGAGTCATTTTTTATGATTCCACCGGGTTTAGGTAGATCATAACTCAGTCCACCGTATATATTTTCAATCATAGGAAGAACTCTCTGACCAATTGTGTTTCTAAATTTATTCCATTCATGATCTAAAGTTATTTCTCTTTCATTTTTGTCTTGAACACTTATCCATTTAGGATCTTTTGACCATGCTTTTTGAGAAAAAACTATAATGTTTGGCATGAACATATAATCGAGTATATCCTCATTCCTTATTGTTTCGCTCCAAATTTGAGACTGAATTCCAATAATATTATCTCTATTAGTGGATTTTAATTTTTCTGAGGATTCGATATATTCTTTTGAAATATTATTTTTTTTAACTCCATATGAGTCATTAAAAATATCAAAAACATCAACTGTCCACATATCTTTATAATCTGCATATCCACTCCAAGAAAGACCAACATTATCAAGATCCTTATCATCTACCATATCAAAATAAAAGGCACTTGAGTTACTCATAACAGTTTTATATCCGAGATTTGCATATTTATAAATCATATCCTGTCTTCCCCCACCCCAATCGTTTTTCCATACAAATAATAAGATATCATCACCTTTGAAAAAATCTTTTATTTGGGTTTCAGACTGATTTTTCTCAGTAAGCTTTAGCAGTATATCGTCCCATCCAGTCATTGTTGCATTATATGATAAAATTTTATTATAAACTCTTGTTTGCATCATTTCATATAGAGCATTATAATCACCTACTATGGAATTATCTTCCATAAACTTGTTACATATAGGCGAATTTTGCCATGCTCCGTATGGAAGTTCATCAGCTGCAACACCAAACTTATCCATTTCGACTCCAGCTTCTTGATACATAAGGTATATCTCATCAATTACTTTTTCATAAAAAGTAAAAGCACTTTCCCTACATATGCAAGCTATATTATCATCAAACCCTTGAGCAGAATAATACTCACTCTTGTCATCAGGATCGGATAATAAATATTTTTCAGCTTCATCTTTGTTGCCTAACTCCATATACTTTTGATACCTTACGTCCATTGAAATAATGGCAGATCTAATATGGGATGGAAAACTTATTTGTGGAATTATTTTAATATTTCTATTATCGGCATATTGAAGTATATCAATAAAATCTCCTTTTGATAGATAACCAGAACCAGTTGAATTCGTATCAGGACCTGAGCCATACATTGGTATTAAACTCTCAAATTCATCCTTTGTGTAAGCTCTTTTTGAACCTACCTCTGTCAACTCCTCTAGACCTGGAATTTCCAGCCTCCATCCTTCATCGTCAGTTAACCTAAAGTCTAAGTGATTTATCTTAAAAAAAGATAAATAGTCTAAAATTTGTTTAATCTTATCTGGACCATAAAAATTTCTTGAAATATCTAATAGCATCCCCCTGTATGAAAATCTAGGGGAATCATTAATAAAAACATGTTTTAGCTTTGTGTTATCCAGTTTAGAGGATAACATAAGTTGTTTTAAGGATTGTATACCGTATAAAGCTCCAGCTTTATCAGATGCTTTTATTTGGATTTTATTTTCATTTATAGATAATTCATATGATTCTTTGAGAAATTTCTCTGAGAATTGAACTATAATATCTGAATCTACTGAATCTGAATAATTATTAAATTCTATATTAAAGTTTTGACTAAGAATAGAATTAACTGTATTAATATCCAGATCTAAATTTTCATCAATAAAGATTTCATATGTAGATTTAAGAGAAGACTCTCCATCTAAAATTGTGATCTCACTTGGGGTTGGAGTAATTATTTCGAGTTCAGATTTACTAAGAACACTACTTGGGGAATATAAGTTATAGCGGTCAATAGAGGATGGTGCATCAAGTTTTTCTATTCCATCTGCATATTTCCAATCATAAGTAAACTTTACATCAATTATTTCATTATTAGAAACTACGAATCCTCCAACTGGAAGATCCGATATTCTTTTTACCCCTCCAAACTGATTAAAATCTATATTAATCGACTCATTTGATTTTAAATCATAATCTTTACCAAATGATAGTATATTATATGATTGACCTGCAACGTATTCATATTTAATATTATCAGGAATAGATTCATTATTTACAATTGAACTCTGTTGGTTCCAATGAAAAGACCAAACAGAATCAAAATCAACATTAGATGAATTTAAGAATGATAGTCTGACATCAAAATTAGAATCATTTATCTTCTTAATCTTGTATATTACCTCTATTTCATTTGATTTTGTATTACACGAAAGCACAAAAAAAGAGATTATAAAGAGAAAGAACCTGTTAATCATTCAGTTACTTTATTTTAGTAAATTCTATTAAATCATCATTCTTAGCCGAAATAATATATTCATTTTCATTAAATGATATAAACTCCATATCCTTGACATCACCGTTGATAAATAACCCACTTTTTTGAGTAGGAACTGCTTCAAAACCAAAATCAGGAGTGAATTTTAAGTAAACACCAACACTTGCATCATTCCTAGGAGTTTCAACTTCAGAATTATACATGTTTCCTGAAACAACAATATCAATATATCCATCTTTATCAATATCCTTTTTTAAAATTTTATTAATTGACGATAATTGTGTTAATGGTGGTAACTTACTCATATTAAATGAGTTGCCTGTGTTTTCTAAATAAACAGATGAAAAAGTTTTTGAGAAATAGTGAAGAGAATTCTCCAACGCAGGTTCAGTATATACATCCTCAAGGGTTGCTATTGAGAATGCATCGTAATCCTGAAATTTCATTTTAATTGCAGGGATTTGTTCTGAAGAACATTGTCTACCTCTAAGCGGGTATTGTTCTCCATCATTATAATAACTAAGAACAATATCCCCAGTATTATTTTGATCAAAATCATTATAAAAAATGTCAAATGTTTCATCACCTGATGTCTGATACTTATAATTGTTACCAAGATTTCCAATTACTAAATCCATATCACCATCTTTATCAAAATCTTCTGCAACAATGTCGTACCACCACCCTCTAGTAGAGTCAACATCAATTAATGATGTATCTTCAGAAAATTTTCCATCAATATTCTTGTAGAACTTAATTGGTGTCCATTCACCTACAACAATTAAATCAGTCCATCCGTCATTATTATAGTCAGTCCAAACTGATGATGTAACCAGCCCTATATCTTTGAAAGAAAAAATAGATTCGTCTGCATTTTTAAATTTTATTCCATTACCGTTTGTTATGTTTTCAAGTAAGAAACTATCTGCAGGGAGAGGATAACTTCCTGGCACTACTCTTCCTCCAACAAATAAATCCAAATCACCGTCTTTGTCATAATCTTCGGCTGATACTCTCATTCCACTAGAAAAATTATCTGGTAATAAACTATCATCAAAATTAAATGAACCTTTACCATCATTTGTATATAACCTATCCTTCAATATTGGAGTATTTGGCTCAAATTCATTTCCACCCGAAACAATATACAAGTCTTTATCGCCATCGTTGTCAAAATCTTCAAGGATCATATCCATATCTTCGTATTTAGCATGTTCTTTTGAAAAAGAAAAGCTTTTATTATAAAAAGATCCATCTGATTTTTGTATGTAAAACGCGGTAGGTTGATCTTTTGCACCTCCTACTATAAAATCTTCAAGTTTATCTCCATTAATATCTCCAATCGCTATACCTGGTCCAAGTCTAGAGTTCTCATGAGGAAGAAGGACTTCTTTTATGTAATCATTATGCTCATTTTCATTATGCTTATGCTTAACAACCTCAACATTTTCAAAATAAAGATTTGATTCATTAGACTCTAATTCAGCATTAGATTCTGAATTTGATATATCAAATTCTACAATAGAATTTATTTTAATGTTATTTAACTCTTGTGAATCACCATTTGACCAAACGACTTTTACAGATTTAATTATCTCGTCATCACCTAGTCCAAAATTTAAATATGGTGAAACAGATGACTGAAAGCCTCTAGTCATTGTTAGCTCCTGCATTTGAGAGGTATTTTCAGTCTCGACATAAACTCTACTATCAATTCCAAATGTATTTTCCTTATCCCCCTTTAAATTAACCCTCAAATAATTATTTGTTGAGTTATTTTTATAAATCTGAGCTTCCTGATCTATATTATTTACAATTATTTCTAAATCACCATCATTATCTAGATCAGCATATGTTGCACCATTGGAAAAGTTTTTGTCATCTAATCCCCAATCAACTGAAACATCAGAAAAAGTTAGGTCCTTGTTATTTTTAAATGCAAAATTTGAAATAGCCTCTGAAGGAATTTGGTTTGTGTAGTATAAGAGACTATCATTAGACATTGGTCTTAACTTTATTTCATTAAAATAATCCTTATTATTTATCTCTCTTCTAGTTCCATTAGAAATAAATAGATCTTTCCAACCATCATTATCAAAATCCGCTAGGAGAGGTCCCCAGCTCCAATCAGTGGATGATATACCAGATAATCTAGAAATATTACTGAAAAAAGGCTTATCTCCCTCAATGCGTCTATTTAGCTGAAGTGTATTATGCATGTATTGATAGTGGAATCCATAATTTACTGTACTCCAAAATAAATCTGGATTCATACTAGCCATATTTGCCTTTGATCTTCTGTTATCTTTAGCATCCATGTCGACTTGAATATAGTCAAGGTAATTGTCATTATTAAAATCTGCAATATCAACACCCATACCATAAAAAGATGTTTGATTTGTAGACTCCTTGACGATGTCTGTAAAAGTTCCATCACCATTATTCATATACATAAAGTCTGGTGAGCTAAAATCATTAGATATGTATAAATCTGGATAAGAATCATTATTTAAATCTCCAACAGTGGCACTTAATGTTAACCCATAAGTTCTTAAACCTGCATCCTCAGTTACCCTCTTAAATGATGAGCCGTCATTTCTATATAGATTATCCGTCTCATAATCTTCTGAATTCTGCATTTTATAGTAATAGTAACTACTTGGAGCATCAAAAGGTGTCATCGGATAATTAGCTACATAAAGATCTAGGTCGCCATCTTTATCATAATCAAAAAATGTTGCTTGAACACTATTACCAATATCATCTATTCCATATTCACTAGCCATTTCAGTAAAAGTATTATCACCGTTATTAATAAGTAATTCATTGTTTTTTACTCCATCTAAACCAGCAACTGAAACGTATATATCTAAATACCCATCATTGTTGATGTCTACCATCGTAGAGCCTGTGTACCATTTATCATTACCACCGACTCCCGCTGATAATGTTATATCATCAAATACAAGATTTCCTTTGTTTAAATAAAGTCTATTTTGGGCCATGTTACCTGTGAAGAAAATATCATCAAGGTTATCATTATTTATATCTCCAACTGATACCCCACCACCCATATATATATAAGGATAGGTGAAGTAATTCATTGTGTTATTCTCCTTTAATTCATTTATGAAGTCAACTCCAGTTTGGGTGCTGGATAGAAGAGTAAATTGTTTATTATCCGAAGTATTATTACATGAAACTATGACACATAATAAACTTATAGTCAATAAAAGTAGGTTCAATTTTTTCATGAAGCAAATTTAAAAAAAAACAGGATGAAAATTAATTCATCCTGTTTTATTTTTAGCTAGAATTTTTTTGATTAGTGACCAGGATTCTGAGTAAGAGCTCCTTGAGACGAATCAATAGCATTTAAAGGAATTGGTAATGCCATATGCTTAGCTGACACAGGGTTAGCTTTTGCTGCAAAATTAGCAATAGTTCTTCCCTCGTTAGCAATGTAAGCATTTAGGTCATCAACCATAGTTCCCCATCTTCTTAAATCAAAAAGACGGTGACCTTCCATAGCTAATTCAACTCTTCTTTCATGTCTAACTGCAGTTCTAGCAGCACCTTGATCAGTCCAAGCAGAGTTGTAAGTATCTATAACATAGTTAGGCTGAGAGTCAGCACGTGGACCGTTCTTAGCTCTTGCTCTAACTTGGTTAACATAACCTCTACCTGTTTCAAGTGCACCTGTTTCAACAGCAGCCTCAGCAGCCATTAATAAAACATCAGCATATCTTAAAATATGGTAGTTGATACCAGTTCTTTGCTCACCCCAACCACCTGTACCTCTGTTGGCATCATCACCAGCAGTATAAAGGTTTTTCTTGTTCACGTAAGGACCAGAGATATCTGTAAATGATGCTCTAATGTTATCCTTACCAGTCATAGGACCAAACCCATTTAAATCAATACCACGTCTTCCGATAGTGTAATCAATTCTTGGGTCTAGTGGACCAGTGTGCATAGTAAAAGGTTCTGTTTCATATATACCATAATCACTTGCTATATCAGAGGTTTTCCAGTTTGATAATGGAAGACCATTAGCATCAGTCTGGAACGCGTTTCCAAGATCGATAGTTGGTTGGTAAAAACCACAACACATACCACCAGTCATTGAACCAATTGGGTGATTTAATGTCCCACCTCTGTTACCCTGTGGAGATTGTCCTCCATCAGAAGCAAATTGAATAGAGAAAATTGCCTCAGTACTGTTTTCTCCAGAAGATCTAAAGTTTGCTGAGTAGTCAGGATTTAATGCATAATCACCTGAACTTATTACAGATTCAAGAGAAGATAACGCCTCTGACCATTTTCCTTGGTATAATTGAGCTCTTCCTAAATATGCTCTAGCAGCAGATGCAAGTGGCCTACCTGGCTCACTGTATGCTCCACCTCTAGAAGTTGGAAGGTTATTTGCAGCAGCAGAGAAATCAGCTTCAATTTGGCTCCATATTGGACCACTGTTAGGCTGATTAAATTCACTTGCAGCATAATTTTCATCAGAAATGTAAGGTACGTTTACCCACATTCTTTGAAGTTCGAAATTGTAGTGACCTCTTAAGAATCTTGCTTGTGCAAGCTCAACTGCAAATGAACTTGGATCTTCAGAATTGTTGATCAAGTCGATTACAGCGTTAGCTCTGTTAACACCAGCAAAAAGCGCTTGCCATCTTCCTTCAAAATATGGGTTAGTAGTATCCCATGTAAAAAGTTCGATTGCAAGTAAGTCAGCCTGGTCACCGTCAGTTGATCCTTTGTGAGCATCATCTGAGATAGTGTCAAGCCACCAGTTATCACCACTTTTTGTCCAATCTGCACCTGGGCCTCCGTTTCTTATACCATCAAGTACTGAATAAGCACCTGTTAATAGAAGGTCAACACCAGTTGCATTCTGTAGGGCAGCATCACTTAGCGACCCAACAGGATCAATCTCTGTAAAGTCATCAGAACATGAGACTAAGATTGAAGCAGATAATAAAATTGTTAGAATTTTTTTCATAATTAATTATTATTGGGGTTAAAATTTAATATTAATACCTATCTGAGAAAGAGCATTAGAAGGATATTGGTTTTGATATACACCAATATCTAAAGCTCCACCTCTTGGTACTTCCGGATCAAGACCTGGAAAGTCAGTTAAAGTAAGTAAGTTAGTTCCATTATAGAATACTCTAGCACTACTAGCACCTAACTTAGATGCAATAGAATCAGGTAAAGTATACCCTACTTGAAGAGTTCTAAGTCTTACATAAGAACCATCTCTAACAAAGAATGAGTTAGCAGATGTAAATTCGTTGTTAAGAATTGTTTCACTTAACGCTGGTAATGCACCATCAGTATTTGATGGAGACCAAGCATCTAACACACGTGTACTTCTATTTCCATTGAAGAAATAAGGAGTCTCATAGTAAAGAGCTGTATAGTCAAAAATATCATTACCAAGTGTTCCATTAAAGAATGCACTCATATCCCAGTTTTTCCATGCTAAATTAACATTAAAACCAAAGATTAAGTCTGGGTGAGGATCACCGATTTTAGTTCTATCGTTATCGTTAATTACACCATCGTTATTAACATCCTCGTACTTGAATCTTCCAACACCAGCACCATCTTGAGTTGCATGAGCAGCAACTTCAGCTTCAGTTTGGAAAATACCAAGAACATTTCTACCATAGAAATAAGAAATTGGCTCACCGACAGATGTTCTTGTCATAGATCCAATTCTCTGACTACTTCCAGAATAGAAATCACTAATTAACTCAGTAACTTCATTCTTAGCTTTTGTTAGATTAGCATTAATAGAATATGTTAAACCATTAGATGTAGTATCTCCATAATTTAATGAGAAATCAAATCCTGAAGACTTCATAGAACCTAAGTTAGTAAATGGTGCAGAGGCATCAATTGCAGTCGTACTAATTTTTTGAGTATCCTGCGCCACTAATCCATCTGTTACATTTTCAAATACATCAAGTGTAACAGTTAATTTATTATCCATGAAACCTGCATCAATAGCAAAGTTTTTAGATGTCATTGTTTCCCATGTAAGTAATGGGTTACCTTTAGAAGCAATAACAGCACCAGCAGTAGCACCACCACTTCCACCATATGCATATGCTCCAGTAAATTCGTTAATGTTAGAAATGTTGATATCTGCATTAGAAATACCAATCTCTTGGTTACCTAATTCACCATAAGACGCTCTTAATTTAAGAGTATCAAACACTGAACTGTCAAACCAATCTTCACTACTTACTAACCACCCAATACTACCAGAAGGGAAAATTGCATCGGCAGTAGCCTTAGCAAACCTTGAAGTATCATCTTTTCTAACTGTTGCAGTAGCAAAATATTTACCACCAAATGACCAGTTAGCTGTAGCTAATAAAGAAGATATAGAGCTAGAATTAGCACCAGCATTACTAATAACAGGAACACCAGAACCATTACTTAATAAGTAAAAGCTTGGATCTTCGAACAGATAATTTGTTCTTAAAGCTCCAAATCCTTTATAATTTCTTTTAGTCTGCTCCGTACCTACTAGAAGGTCTAGAGTATGATCTCCAAAAGTATTCTTATAGTTTAGGAAATTAGTAACTACCCATTCATCTTGTCTGAAGGAATCCTCTCTTAAAGTGTTATTAGAAATTGCTTCACCGTGTTCTGGGTTTAATGAAGTGAATGATCTTCCGTTTAGATCTCTCATCTGTATACCAGCTTTTGAAACAAAATCTAATTCTGGAGTAATATTCCATCTTACTGAGATATCACCAATAACTCTTAAGTTTTTATTGTAGTTATGTCTTGCTCTGTACATTTCTGCAATTGGGTTGTTTGCAATACCAACTCTTGCAGAGTTTGAGTATGTACCAGCAAAATTCCCATTGGTATCTTTAACAGGTATTAAAGGAGAAGAAAATGCAGCGTTTTGAATTTGATTTGCACCTCTTCCGATTTCTTTATCATAAGTTATGTTTAAGTTTTCTGAAACTGTAAGCTTATCTCCAATTTTAAACTCAGAGTTTAATCTCGTAGAAGCTCTTTCATAACCTGTGTGAATCATAACACCTCCTGCGTTTTGATAATTTGCTGACAGATGGTATCTACCTTGCTCAGATCCACCAGAAGCGGAAACAGCAATGTCAGTAACCTCAGCCTGCTCAAATAATTCATCGAACCAATCTGTACCATTAGGTACTTTAACCTTAGCACCAGCACCTTCATATTCAGCACCACTTGGCATAGGAACATTTAAGAAGATTGGTATTGAAGGAGTAGCACCTGTACCATACTGTGGGTGAGATGGAGTGTTTCCATCATTAAGGATACTCTGCCATGTCATGTCAGCATGTTGCTGAAGATTTAACATATCAGGGACCCGAGTCACATTAGCAACACCATATGAAGCATCAACTGTTAGTGTATTTGCTTGATTGTAAGTACCTTTTTTGGTAGTTACAACAATTACACCGTTAGAAGCACGAGCACCATAAATTGCTGCTGAACCATCTTTCAGTACACTTATATTTTCAATATCTCTAGGGTTAATATCTCTCATAACATTAGGATCTGTAGTCTGAATACCATCAATAACATATAAAGGTGAGTTATCGTTAGTAGTTGAATAACCACGAATTCTTATTACGGGAGCAGCCCCAGGACCTCCACCAGAAGTAACTTGCACACCTGCAACTCTACCTTGTAGAGCCTCAGCAGCATTCGTTACCGTTGTCTTAAAAGCCTCGTCTGTGTCAACAGTACCAATAGCTCCTGATAGTGATCTTCTTTGCTGAGTTTGATATCCTGAGACAACAACCTCATCAAGAATGTCTACACTTGACAATAAAGTAACATTAATCTGATTTTGGTTTCCAACTGTAATAGTTTGAGAACCGAATCCCAAACTTGAGAAAGTCAACTGATCTCCAGCTGACGCATTAATTTGATAATTACCATCAAAGTCAGTAACAACTCCTGTAGTAGTACCTTCAAGCACAACTGTAGCTCCAGGAATAGGATTGTTATTTTCGTCAGATACACTACCAGAGATAGTGTTCTGAGCAAAGATTAGACTAGACGATAACATCAATACAACTAAAAAAGCTTTTTTCATGTTAATTAAGTTTAGTTTATATCGCGCAATTTAAGTTAAATTATTGTTAAAAAGAAACAAAAAACTATTAAAAATTATCATCTGTATACAAATATTTAACAAAAAATATGAATATGATAAATCCAATGTATTCAAGGGTTAAAGCTAATGTTAGTTCATTTTTAGTTGTTTGTGAGTGATTTTAGCCAAAAAAAAACTTAAAAAACCAATCATAAAAAGCTCAAAATTTCGTCGAATATAGAATAATTTTTAGGTTTTGATTTATTGTATCTTGTTAAAAAATGATTAAATAATGAAAAATAAATGGACCATAAGCGTAGTTTTAATTTTGATATCTATACTCATATCATTTTTAACTAACATATGGTTATTTTTACTATTAATCCCCGCTGGCTCCTTAATTTTAAAAAAATAAAATATGGAATGGTATGAAAAAAATAGAAAGGTAATTTTAATTATATTCGCTTGCTATTTAGCTTTTAGACTTATAACAATGATTATATCCTAATGCGCTTTTACAATATACTATTATTAACTACCACTTTAACTTATTCTCAAATTAACCCTAAGAATATTGATATTGTAAGAGATCAATATGGAATACCTCACATATTTGCAAAAACAGATGCAGAGTTAGCATATGGTCTAGCTTGGGCAAATGCTGAGGATGACTTCAATACAATACAGGAAGCATATCTAGCTGGGAACGCAATGTTATCAAGACATATTGGACTTAAAGGAGCTCCTGCTGATTTCATTACTCAGTTCATTGGGTCTAAGGAACTAATCGATGAAAAAATAGGAGAAATAAGCAATGATTATTTAAAAGTAATTTCAGCTTATGCAGAGGGATTAAATAGTTATGCAAAAAAGAATCCTGAGAAAGTTCTGTACAAAAAACTTTTTCCTATTACTCCTAAAATGATGATGATGTATAGTCAGCTGCAACTTTTTATTTCTAATCAAGGAGCGGACTGGGCAGGAAGAATTTTAAACAACGATACACAAGATGACTATTTAGACCAAAATCTCACAGGATCTAATGTAATAGCTATGAATAGTAACAAAACTGACAATGGTGAAACTTTCTTAGCAATAAATACTCATCAACCACTAGAAGGTCCTACTTCATGGTATGAGGTTCATTTAAATAGCGAAGAAGGCACTAATATAATTGGAACACTTTATCCTGGAACTCCACATATTTTAATTGGAGTAAATGAAAACTTGGGCTGGTCTCACACAGTAAATTATCCAGATAAAACTGACGTTTTCAAATTAAGAATGGTGGATAATAAAAAATATATTGTTGATGGTGAGGAATACAAGTTAGAAAAATTAAAAGCCAAAATTTATATTAAAATTCTTGGGTTCCCAATCAAAATAAATCGAAAATATTTTAAAAGCATATATGGTCCGACACTAAAAAATAAATTAGGTTATTACTCAATTAGAACTCCAACATTTTTTAATGTTAGAGCTTTAGAGCAATGGTGGAGGATGGGTAAGTCAAAAAATTTCACTGAATTCTATAATACCTTAAAGATGAAACAAATTCCAGGATTTAACATCGGGTATGCTGATAAATATGATACAATATTTTACATATCTAACGGTATAATTCCTAAAAGAGCTGAAGGTTTCAATTGGAGAGGAATAGTACCAGGAGACACAAAAAAAACTTTATGGACAGATTATTATGATATTGAAGACCTGCCACAAGTCATTCAACCAAAAGCAGGGTTCATATATGATGCAAATCACTCCCCCTTTAAATCTACATCAGCTGAAGAAAACCCAAAAGAAGAAGATTACAGTGAGAGAATGGGATATGAGACATATGATAATAATAGGTCAACTAGATTAATTGAGTTAATTGAAAGTTATGATAAAATATCATATGAAGATTTTAAGGATATCAAATACGATAATTCTTTTCCTACTAAATTCAATTATAGCTTTATGGATATAAGTGTAATTGAAAACTTAACAATAGATCCTAATAATGATTTATTTGAAATATTAGATATAATTCAGAAATGGAACAGAAAAACTGATATTGATTCACAAGGCGCAGGAGTCTATGGTGTCCTTTATTATCAACTTGTCAGGAATTATAGAAATCAAATTCAAACAAATAATAATACTGTAAGTGAAGAAACACTTCTTTCAGCTATGGCGGATACCAAGTCATATTTAATTGATAATTTTGGCACTATCAACATAACTTTAGGAGATTTTCAAAAACTTGTAAGAGGTGATAAAGAATTGCCTATTTGGGGTCTTCCAGATGTTATAACTGCCATGTCATCAAGGCCATACAAAGATGGTAAACGCATGGTCACCCAGGGGGAATCATATATTGGGCTTGTTAGGTTTAATGAAAAAGGTCCAATTCTTGAAAGTATTATTTCATTTGGAAATTCTGATAACCCAAATTCTGATCACTACACTGATCAAATGGAACTATATTCAAGATTCAAAACAAAAAAAATGACTTTTGATAAACAGGAGATATACGATAAAGCAAAGAGTATTTACAATCCAGACTAATAGATATTTAGTGCCTCTTGATAAACACTCTCATATAAAGGAATAATTTTTTTGATATCATATTTCTTAGCATTTTCAAACGCTTGAAATCTATATTTTTTCTTTAGTGATTTATCAGATAGTATTTTTATAGCATTTGATGCCATAGAGTCAATATCACCGATATCACTTGTATATCCGGAATTACCATTAATATTTAATTCTGACAAACCTCCAATATTAGTAGATATGACTGGAACTTTTAATGCCATAGCCTCCAAGGCAGCAAGACCAAAACTCTCTTTTTCTGAGGGAAGAAGAAAAAGATCTGATGAGCATAGAATCTCGTCAACCTCATTTGTTTTTCCTAAAAAAATAACTCTGTTTTTTAAATTATTTTTTCTTAAATAATCTTTTGCTTTTTTCTTTTCAGGCCCATCGCCAACCATAATTAGTTTTGAACTTATTTCTAAGTTTATTTTTTGAAAAATCTTTATTACATCAATTATTCTTTTTAGTGGTCTAAAATTACTAATGTGTACAATGATTTTTTCATCTCCTTCTGAAATTACATTTTTCTCACAATTGTTATGCTTCCTCTCATACTTATCAATGTCAATAAAATTTGGTATAACTTTAATATCTCTTTGTATCCCAAAAAACTCTCTGGTATCCTCCATTAGACTTTTTGATACACATGTAACTATATCTGACTTATTAATACTAAAAGTAACAGCTGGTTTGTAAAAAGGATGATTTCCAACTAGCGTAATATCAGTCCCATGTAAAGTTGTAACAATTGGAATTTTATAACCATTTTCATTAAGAATTTTTTTTGCCATATATGCTGCATATGCATGAGGAATTGCATAATGAACATGAAGTACATCTATTTCATATTTAGATATAACATCATATAACTTACTTGATAATGCCAACTCATATGGTTCGTACTTAAATAATGGATAATCAGGTACATTAACTTCATGATAATGCAAATTTGAGGATAGAGCATCAAGACGAACTGGCTGACTATATGTAATAAAGTGAATTTCATGCCCCTTTTTTGACAGTTCAATTCCAAGTTCAGTAGCAACAACACCAGAGCCTCCAAATGTAGGGTAACATACAATACCTATTTTCATTCTGAGTCTATTAGGGATTTATAAACAATTTCTTGAGATCTAGTTCTTGTATTACTTGTTTGTAATAAAGTATTTTCTCTAGTTGGATAAGTTCTATTTGAAAGGAAAATAAAAATTATATTTTTATCTGGATCTGCCCAAGCCATAGAACCAGTATATCCATAATGACCAAAGCTTTCAGGAGATACACCACCAAATGTTGAGCCGTGTTTACCTTCAATTTGAGGTTTATCAAACCCTACTCCACTCCTATTATTTTTGTCACAGAAATAGCAAAAATTAAACTTATCAAATGAATCTTGGGAGAATAATTTTAAGTTATCATATTTACCTTTTTGAATCATAGCCTGAAGTACAACGGCTACTTCGTAAGAATTAGAAAATAAACCTGCATGACCAGATATGCCTCCTAACATAGCAGCACCCTCATCATGAACGTATCCTTGTAATTTTGAATATCTAAAAAAATCATCTCTTTCACTTGGCACAATCTCATTCAGATTAATCTTATCATGAGGATTAAACATTGTTCTTTTTAAACCAAGTCTATTGAATACTCTTTCATTGGCTAAAATATCTAATGGCTTATTGTATTTATCTTCAAACCAAAATTTTAAAAAATAAAATGGTAGATCAGAATATTTATATTCTAATTGTTCTCTTAGTTCACTGTTTATGATAGATTTAAAAATCTTTTCTCTGTAATTAGTCTTTAAAAACAAATTCTCAGAAACTGGTGTTGAAAATGAAGACTTTGAATTTCTTTTATAAAACCTTGATTTAGGTTTTTCTTTCCTGTCCAATGTCTCCTCATAAAAGGGTATCCAGGGTCTTAGCCTAGCATAATGAGATAACATATCTCTTAAGGGTATTTGAGCTTTGTCTTTTAATCTTTTGTTTGGAAATAATTCTGATAACCTTGTTTTTAAATTTAACTCACCTTTATCATATTCTTGTAAAACCAGTGGCATTGTCGCAATTATTTTTGTTATTGATGAGAGATCAAATACATGACTGTTCTCTAGCTTAACATTCTTTTCATAAGTGTGATATCCAAAGCTTTTATTATAAATGACTTTGCCATTTTTAGAAACAAGCATTTGAATCGCTGGAGCTATCATTGAATCAATACTTCTAATTGCAATAGAATCAAGATATTGAAGTTTTCTTGAATCAAAACCCTCATAGGCAGGTCTAGAAAAACCAAGTATTTCTTTTTTATCATATGCTAAACCATGGTTTACTTTAAAAAAATTGTTTGAAACAGGAATTTTACCTTTAAATGATCTGACACCGAACATTAAGTCTGCTGAAATTTCCTGAGAGATCATATTATTTTGGTAGGAAATAATTATTGACTCAAAATTATCAATTGATTTAAAAGAATTAAGGCTATATGGATTCAAAAATAAGTTTAAGATAACATTATTGGATTTACTAATATTATCTATTTCCCTAACTATATCATCAGGGATAATATTTGATGCATATGGACTAGTGCTAGAACCATGATAAGTTATAATAATTGCATCATAATCAGTTTTTTTATGTATTGAAGTGTAATCATCCCCATTAAATCTTTCAATGTCAACATACATTGCCGTTTTATTAGTAAAAAACTCGCTATTTTCATTTTTACCAAAGGAAACATGTAAGTACTTTTTATTTTTTGACAAAGGCATTATCTCCTTGGAATTCTTTACAAGAGTAATGGATGACTCCATTGCTTTTGAGTATAGAAGTGAATCTTTTGGTGTATTCACTTTTTCAAGAATGTTTTTAGGTGATATCTCTTTGTAATTATGCAGTCCTGATCTAGCTTTAAGTGATAAGATTTTTTTGACTGATTTAGAAAGTCTTTCCTCGGATATTTTTCCTCTATTATAAGAATCAGCAATTAGTTTTACTCCTAAAGAAACATTAGTAGACATTAATATTATATCATTACCAACTTCAAAGGATCTTAAGTCGACATTAATAGCTGGATCTTGAAGAACACCTTTCATATCAAGAGCATCTGTTACAGTTATTCCATCAAAATTATACTCCTCTCTTAATAACTTGCCAACAGTTTTATATGATAAAGAAGATGGGTATTTTTTGTCAATTGCGGGAACACTTAAGTGAGCTAACATCACTGATTCTGCAAGTCCATCTTCAATAAGTCTTTTAAATGGAAATAATTCTACATTATTTAATCTTTTCATATTTCCACTTATTACTGGAAGTGTTTTATGAGAGTCTTTATCTGTATCACCGTGTCCAGGGAAATGCTTTATTGAGGTATAAACTCCAACATCTTTATGACCCTGAATATATGCTTTTGCCTTTCTATAAACATTTATTGGATCCTCTCCGAATGACCTGTTTCCAATAATTGGATTTTTAGAATTATTATTTACGTCAACTGATGGTGAAAAATTAATATGAACACCTAATGCTTTATTTTGTTCAGCCATCCTTTTTGATATCTCTCTTACAAGAGATTCATCTTGAATAGCTCCTAAGGTCATATTCCATGGATGAGCAAAGACATCTGATAACCGTTGCGCTGGACCCCACTCTGCGTCCATAGAGATCAATAAAGGAGTTTTTGCAAGTGACTGAAACTTATTTAACCACTCAACATGAGACTTTGTTGTTCCAATTGAGAATATTAGACCACCTATTTTATCTTCTACAACAAGTTTTTTTATTTCATCAAAGTTTGACTGTTCTGGTGAAACCCAATTAACAAAAAGTTGAGCCACCTTCTCTTCAGTGGTTAGGGATGAATAGATGCTATCTACCCACTTTTTTTCTAGAAAATTTAAATTATCATATAAACTTTGAGAAAAAACAAAGGTTATATTAAAGAAGAATATTAAGAAGTTTCTTAACATATTAAAAGAATTTAGAAAGCCATGATGATTTAATATCTACTTCAAAATTATTTAAAAGTTCACCCTTAGTATTTATAGCTGTGTTGAATATAATGGTTTCTGGCGAAAAAGCTCCGTCTTTAATTTTATTTTTTAAATCATTAAGACTAACTGAAGCAATCTTATTGTCTATTTTGTAATTAACAATTAATCTATTTAATAAGTTTGTTTGAATAGTATCAGAGATATCGTTGATTAGTTGTAGTGAATAATCTATTGAACATCCACCTATTGGGTTTATATTTTCATTCACTGCAATAACAATAAATCTTCTGTAAATAATTGAATACGAGCATTCAAGATTTTTTCCATGTGCTTGCCAAGAGTCTAGAAATGTGGTTGTTTTATCATCTATAATTGATATCTCTGATTCATTTAAATCTCTATCAGATTGGTATATCCAAATTCTAGAATTATCGGGCATATTTTTAAAATCTACTCTCATAAGTCTTCAGCTTTTTCAATCATTTGAGCTATATCAACAACATCTATTTCTTTCTGTTTGGATGTCATTCCGTCACTCATCATAGTGCTACAAAAAGGACAACTTACAGCAACAATTTTTGCATCTGTTTTTATTGCTTCTTCTGATCTTTTAATATTTATATCTTGATTACCCTTTTCTGGTTCTTTAAACATTTGAGCACCCCCTGCACCACAACATAAGGATTTAGATTTACAGCTTTTCATCTCTACAAGTTCAGCATCTAGTTTTTTAATTACATCTCTAGGAGCCTCATATATTCCATTAGCTCTACCTAAATAACAGGGATCATGATAAGTGATTTTTTTACCTTTATAATAGCCTCCCGAGATTGAGATCTTATTTTCCTTAACTAAATTGTTAATCAGAGTAGTATGATGAATAACCTCATAATTCCCACCAAGATCAGGATATTCATTTTTAAGAGTATTAAAGCAATGAGGACATGTAGTAATTATTTTTTTGACGTCATATGAGTTAAGAATCTCAATATTTGAGATTGCTTTCATCTGAAATAAAAATTCATTCCCTGATCTTTTTGCAGGATCACCAGTGCATGATTCTTCTTTACCAAGAATAGCATATGATATATTTGCTTTATTAAGAATTTTAACAAAAGCTTTAGTTACTTTTTTTGCTCTATCATCAAAACTACCTGCACAACCTATCCAAAATAGATACTCTGGATGCTCACCTCTAGATTTTAGTTCTGATAAAATTGGTACTTTCATTATTCCTTATCTGATTGGCCGTCATCAAAGACCTCAATGGTTACTTTTTTCTCAATTAAATCTGTAAATTTTCCATTATACCTTGTAGCCTTTACTAGGTGATTGTCTATCCAATGATAATTACCTCCTCTTGGTTTTCCCATAAGCAGACTATGATATTTAAAGCCATTATCTTTAAGCCACTTTTCTGTTACTTCTCTATGTGATTCAACTCTAGCAGTAAAGAAACATATAATATGTCCTTTATCATACCAGTTATTAATTGTCTCTAAAGCATCAGGATATAATTTTGCAGTGACCATTCTCTCCGGCTCCTCATTTGGAACATCATCACAAATTGTGCCGTCTATGTCAATTAGATAATTTTTTATCCCTTCAGGCAAAATTGGACTTACTGTCTCACCCTTCTCAATTTTTTGATGTAAATAATTTTCAACTTCTTCTTTTTTCATAATTCAATTTTAAGATTCTTGTATCCAAAGTTCTCTATCTTGTTGGTTGTATGGCCATGGAGCTCCATTGTTTTCGATATTGTTCATCATATTATTTAAATCTGGATGAGCGGATGATTCTTCCATTATTAAATATTGCCTCATATCCATAATAATTGACAAAGGATCAATGTTAATAGGACACGCCTCAACACAAGCATTACAAGATGTACAAGCCCATAATTCTTCCTTGGTTATATAATTATCTAATAATCTATCACCATCATCAACAAACTTTCCTTTATTAATTGTAATATTCTTAGATACTTTTTCCAATCTATCTCTTGTATCCATCATTATCTTTCTTGGTGATAGTTTTTTTCCTGTAAGGTTAGCAGGACACTCACTAGTACACCTTCCACATTCAGTGCATGAATAGGCATTCATAAGCTGAACCCAGTTTAAATCTAAAACATCAGAAGCGCCAAATTTATCAACATCACCATTAGACTGAGAGGCCTTTTCTGGATAAAACATCAAAAGAACTTCATTTTTTACTGATTCCAATATTCCAGATTTTCCTTTGTTTTCAAGATTTGCATAATAGGTGTTAGGAAAAGCTAAAAGTATATGGAGATGTTTGGAGTAATACAAATAGTTAAGAAAAAAGAAAATGCCAATAATGTGTAACCACCAAAAAACTCTTTCAAAAACGTAAACTGTAGAGGTCTCAAATGAATCAAATATTGGAACAATAAAAGAGGAAATAGGAAAAGATCCTGCCTTATAGTATCCTTCAAAATTTCTTTCTTGAAGAATTAAATCTGTTGCATTCATTGATAAAAATAACAACATTAATACTACCTCAAAATAAAGTATGTTATCAGCATCAAATTTTGGCCATCCATTCATTTCACTGCTTAAAAATCTCTTTATCTTAACAATATTTCTTCTGGTCCAAAATAGAATAACTGAAATTAAAACTAGGAATGCTAAAATTTCAAAAGAAGCAATCAAAAAGTTATAAAAATTAGGATTAAAATATTTAGAAAAAAATCTATGTGAACCAGTCACACCATCTATCAATATTTCAAGGAGTTCAATGTTTATGATGATAAACCCAACATATACTATTACATGTAAAAATCCTGAAATTGGTTTAGTAACCATTTTAGATTGACCTAGAGCAATTCTAATCATGTTATAAAGTCTTTTTTTGGGATTATCAGACCTATCTATAGGTTTACCAAGTTTGATTACTCTTATTAACTTTTTAATATTATAAATAAAATAGCCAACTGATGTTATCAGTAGAATACTAAAAATTATGTTAGGTAAAATATCAATCATTTACTTTCTACCAAAAACTGAAAAATGAACATATTTTTTTGGATTTGCTTTTATATCATTAATCAAAACGTTCAAACTCTCTATCGATGAATTAAGATTATTATAAACTTCATCTTCATTAATTAATTTACCTAAGGTTGAGTCGTCTGAATCAAGTTTATCTATAATTGAGCTAATACCATCAACTGAGACCTCAAGATTAGTAAGAAGAGAAGACAAACCAAAAGAATTTAATTCATCAGACACATTTGAAAGATTAGAACTAATATTCTCAATATTGTCTATTGTGTTATTAATTTGAGTATTCTTGGATGTCAATGTTTCTTCAATAATTAATGAAGAATTATTTATGGCATTGATAGCAGATGTTAAAACACTAATAGATTCTTTAATTTCTTCTTGAGTCTGTCTATTTAAAACATTTGATGCACCAGTAAAAATTGAGTCGACACTTGTTATAGTACTTTGTAATTGTCTTGATAGAGGTTCTATCTGCCTATTAATTAATTCTGTTAATCCAGGCCTAACACTAGACATAAGAGTATCACCAGTTTTAACTATCGATTCTCTTTCAAATAAAGGTTCTATTGAAATAGCTAAACCACCAAGAACACCTGTTTCATAAATTGATGCTGTACTTTTTGATGAAAAGCTCAACTTATCCTTAACTTTCAGGGTAACAAGTATTTTTGTAGAGTTAGGCAGAAAGTCAAGTTCAGTAACATTACCAATTGATAAGCCGTTGATCATCACGTTTGCACCAACTAATAAACCATCTACTTCATCATAGACTGCATAAATTGTCTTTTGCTTATCAAGAATAGATGATCCTTTTAAATAATTAAATCCAAATATGAATAGAAGTATAGTTGATAAAACAAAAAAAGCAGCTTTAATTTCTTTAGATAGTCTCAAGGCAGTTTAGGTTTATGATGTAAAAATAAGAATAATTTAGTTAGTGAAATATTATCTTCAGTCTCAATTTTATTTGATTATTTCATTGTTTTGAAATCTTACGACAAAAGATGAATTAAAACCACTTGCTCTTGCAGTTTTTAAAGACTTATTAGCACCTTCCAGAGTTTTATGTTTCCCATATAAATATTTATATATTTTTCCTTCTTTAACTACATCAACAGCTTTTAAGCCATTAAAATTATAGGGTTTCAATTCTAAAAGTTTATTGCTTGCAGCAATTTGTATTCTGTAATATGAAATTTCATTAGTGTTTTTTTCTTCAATATTAGATGTAATTAGGTTATTAAAAAATTCATTTTTATAATTAATTACAGCATTAGAGATAGCTTCAGCCATCTCGGATTGACCTTTAGGTGAATTTAAATATGCACCCTCTTTTTTATTAGATAAAAAACCAAGTTCAATGAGAACACTTGGCATATAAGTATATTTCAGAACAATAAATCCTGCTTGTTTTATATTTCTATTTTTTCTATTTAACCTATTAACAAAGCCATTTTGAATGTATGATGCTGCAATAATACTTTGGTCAAGGTATTCTTCCTGCATTAAAGTAAGTCCAATTACTGATTCTGGGTTGTTGGGATCAAAACCTGCATAAGCACTTTCATAGTCGTCTTCAAAGAAAATTACAGAATTCTCTTTTTTTGCTACTTCAAAGTTTCGTTGGTTTGCATGAAGTCCAAGCACAAAAGTTTCAGCACCATATGCTTGAGATGTATGGTAGTTACAGTGGATTGATATAAAAAGTTGGGCATCTGATTTATTTGCAATATTTGCTCTTTCTAACAGGTTTACAAATTTATCTCTGTCTCTTGTATATATCACTTTTATTCCATTGTCTTGAAGTATTTGTCCAAGTTTGAGAGATGTATTTAGTGTAATTATTTTTTCATAAAAACCATTACTTACTGCTCCAGGATCTTTACCACCATGACCAGGATCTATAACCACAGTAAAATTATTGCGATTTTTTATTTCTTGACCTTGAAGACTAAATAAATAGAACTGAAGTAAAACTACAGCAAGTAACCTTAGTGAATTCATCCTTATTAATAGATATAATTAAAATTATGATTAATTTTGAATAAGTTAAGTACCTTGTTGATAACTCAATTTTAAATCTTGAAAAAAAAATATTTAATCCTTTTTATAGCTTTATTTTTTTCAGGATTAAGCTTCTTAAACTCTCAAACGGATGGAACAATTATAGATTCAATATCAACTCAAGAAAAAGACAAGAAATCTGTTCTTTTAGATAATGTCAAATATGATGCATCTGATTCAATTATAATTGATCAAAAAAATAACAAAATTATTTTATACAACAACGCCAAAATTGAATATGGCGACATAAATTTAACATCAGGTCTTATTATCTTAGATTACAAAGAAAACATTGTAACTGCAGGAAGAATTTCAGATGCAAAAGGTAATCTTAGCCAATATCCAACATTTAAACAAGGGGGAAATGTAGTCAATCCTGATTCCATAAAATATAATTTTGATAATCAAAAAGCTTTGATATGGAATTCAAAATCTGAAGAAAATGGAATGAATATTCTATCCAGTTTAACAAAGAAACAGAATGACTCAGTATATTATTTAAAAGATGGCAAAGTTACTACCGGAGGGAACTTAATTGGAGATGAAACAGAAGAAGCTGATTATTTTTTTAAAATTAGAAAAGGTAAACTTGTCCCTGGAGGAAATATTATAACTGGGTTTACAAATTTATTTGTTAAGAATGTCCCTACCCCTATTGGATTACCATTTGCTTATTTCCCATCTCAACAAACCAAAGATTCTGGATTCATAATCCCAAATATAAATGAAAGTAACCAAAGGGGTTACTCACTTCAAAATGGAGGTTATTACTTGCCATTATCTGATTTTTTTGATTTAACAATTCTCGGTGATTATTACACAAATGGAAGCTATGGGTTAAATATTACTTCTGCATACAAGAGAAGATATAGATCAAGTGGAAATTTTACAGTTCGTTATGAAAATTTAATAAACGGTGAACGCGGTCTTCCAGATTATGGAAAATCTACAGTGTATAATGTTAGATGGACTCATACCAAAGATCCTAAATCATCTCCTAATTCAACTTTCTCTGCATCTGTCAACTTTGGTAGTAGTGATTATTTCAGACAATCTGTAAATCAACTTAACACTGCTAATTTTTTAAATAATAATTTAAGTTCATCTGTATCTTACTCTAAATCATTTCCAGGATCTGCGGGTGTGAGAGTCTCAATGACAGCTAATATGTCACAAAATACTCAATCTCAGGAGGTAAACCTAACATTGCCAACCCTGACTTTAACTTCCAATAGGTTTTATCCTTTTGAAAGGAAAGGAAGGTCAAAAAAAGGATTCTTTCAAAATATAAATATTCAATATTCTTCAAAAGCAGAAAATAGAACAATTTTTGCTGATGATCTCTTATTAAAAAAGGGAATGTTTGATAATGCAAAGTCTGGGGTTCAACATATTATTCCATTTCAAACTAATTTTAAAATGTTTAAACATCTAAGTGTAAGTGTTGGTGGACAGTATTCAGAAACATGGACAGGAAAAACAATTAGATACAATGATTTTAATGAGGGTGTCGGTGCTGTCAAAGATACAATTAGTGGTTTTGATAGATTTGGAGTTTATAACTATAATGCAAGCATAACTACAAAAGTATATGGAATTATAAATTTTAAACCTAAAAATAAAGTCCAATCAATTAGACATACTATTTCACCTAGTATAAGTTACTCAAACAATCCAAGCTTTGAAAAGTATTATGATACATATATTATAGATGCGAATGGGAATACTGCAGAATATACAAGATTTCAAGGTGGGTTGTATAATGCGCCTGGACGTAATTATTCAAGTAGTATTGGACTGACTATAAAGAATGTAATAGAAGCAAAGGTAAAGCCTAAAGATTCAACAGAAACAGAACTTAGAAAAATAGATATATTTAAAAATTTAAATATTTCTACTAGTTATAATATTGCTGCAGAAGAGTTTAATTTGTCACCAATTAGGGTTACAGGAAGCTTTGATTTAGCAAAAGCTTTCACTGTTAATACTGGAGCAACATTTGATCCTTATGCTTTAAATGAAAATAACCAAAGGATCAATGTGTTTAATTCAAAAAATGGAGGAGGACTTTTGAGGTTGACAAGTGCAAATGTATCAACTCAATATCAAATTAATAATGATACATTTAAAAGAGGTCAAACAGATGAGCAAATTAATGAATCAACTTCAGGAGGTGGTCGTAACGATGATCTATTTGGTGTATCACAGAATTTTTCTGATTCAAGGCAGAATATGGAAGATGAAGAAGAGGAAGAAGAAATTGATTTAACCAATTATATATATAGAATGCCATGGTCTCTTAATTTAGCTTATTCACTAACCTATAATAACTCCAGAGGTCAAAATGATTTTTCAACAAATTCATTAATGATATCATCTAACTTTTCTTTAACACCAAAATGGACAGTTGGTATTTCATCCGGATATGATTTTAAGCAAAAAGGTTTTACTTATACACAATTAAGATTTGATAGGGACCTTGACAGTTGGAAATTAGACTTCTCATGGGTGCCATTTAGTGACAGAGCATCATGGAACTTCTTTATCGGTATAAAATCTGGACTTTTAAGTGACCTTAAATATGAAAAAAGATCTGAACCAGACAGATCATTATAGATTATGAAAAAAATTATTAACACAAAGAAATCACCTGCCCCAATTGGGCCATATAATCAAGCAATTTTGAAAGATAACATACTTTTTATATCTGGACAAATAGCACTCGACCCCTTATCTATGAAGCTCAATAACCAGACTATTGAAGAGGAAACTAATCAAGTTATGTTAAACCTAAAACATATTTTAAAAGAAGCAAATATGGATTTTGATAATGTCGTTAAAACATCAATTTTTCTATCAGATATGAATCTCTTTAATGAAGTAAATGAGATTTATGGAAAATATATCATTAAGGGAGATGAGCCAGCAAGAGAAACTATAGCAGTTAAGACATTACCTATGAATGTTAATGTGGAAATATCAATGATAGCTATTTTGTAATTAGGTTGAGATATTTCTTTTATGATAGTCAACCAATCCAGTAATAGGCCTTTGAATAAATCTACCTGTTTTAAGATTATATTTCTTTCCCACTTTAGTTATTTCGTCTTTTAGATAATATGCAATTGAACCGACATAGTGTATATCAACCTTACTAAAATCATCATATTGGAGTATTTGATAATCAATAAATCTTTCCAATCCTTTAAAAATAATTTCTTTGAAATATTCATTTGACTTATTATCAATTAAAAACTTCGCGAATCCAGCTAAGTATGTATTTGGATTTTCTTCTCTATAAAGTTTATTTTTAATAGTATTTGGGGATAAATCATAATTTTTCGCAAACTCCTCTCTTAAATACTCAGGCATTTTATTAAAATAGTAAGCTCTAATTAAGTATTTTCCATAATAATTTCCACTTGCATAATCCATAAGAACATAACCCAAAGATTGGACTCTCTGAATTACATCTTTTCCATCGTAATAAGAACAGTTTGATCCAGTTCCTATAATATTAACAATTGATGGAGTTCCAATATCTACAGCTGAGTATACAGCGGCATATGTATCTTCTTTTATATCAAATTCACTGTTTGTGAAAATTGATTTGAAAACTTTTAAAATTCTCTCTTGAGTTGAGTCAACTCCACATCCAGCTCCATAAAAGAAAAGCTTATTAACTGATTTTCTATTTTTATAAATGTCAAAATTATTTTTAATTCTCTCATTCAAAATTTCATTTGAGAGCATCTGAGGGTTCAAACCAAGAGTTTGGGTGGAAAAGATTTCTTCACCTTTATCATTAAGAGCTATCCAATCAGTTTTTGTAGAACCACTATCAACTACTAGAATCATTAATTATTATATTGAATATATATATTTAGATAAGTCAAGCAATTTATTTGAATAACCACATTCATTATCATACCAAGAAATTATTTTAAAAAAGTTTGGATTCAACTCCATACCTGCATTAGCATCAAAAATAGATGTTCTCTTATCTCCAATAAAATCCTGTGAAACAACTAAATCATCACAATATCCAAGTATACCAAACAATTCATTTTCTGATGCATTTTTCATTACTTCCTTTATGTTTTCATATGAAGTCTTTTTATTAACTCTTACTGTAAGATCAACAACAGAAACATTAGCTGTAGGAATCCTAAAAGCCATACCTGTAAGCTTACCTTCCAATGAAGGAATAACTTTTGTGACAGCTTTTGCAGCACCAGTAGAACTTGGAATTATATTGAGCAATGAACTTCTACCTCCTCTAAAATCTTTTTTTGATGGACCGTCTACTGTAAATTGCGTAGCCGTAGCTGCATGGACAGTTGTCATAAGACCCTCCTCAATAATAAAGTTGTCGTGGAGAACTTTAGCAACAGGTGCAAGACAATTTGTTGTACATGAGGCATTTGAGACAATTGTATCAGAGGATTTTACTTCTTTGTGATTTACTCCCATCACAAACATTGGAGCATCAGGACTTGGAGCAGATATTACTACTTTCTTTGCACCAGAATTTAAGTGAAAAGATGCTTTTTCTACTGAAGTAAAAATACCTGTACATTCAGCAACAATTTCTACACCCATTCCAGACCAATCAATATTATTAGGGTCTCTTTCAGCAGTAATCTTTATTGGTTTTCCATTTATTATTAATTTTTCTTCACTTACCTCTACAGATCCATCGAAGGGACCATGAACAGAGTCATATTTTAAAAGATAAGCAAGATGATCAATATTTAACAGGTCGTTAACTGAAACTACATTGAAATCATCATTATTAATTGCAGACCTAAAAACTAATCTACCAATTCTCCCAAAACCATTTATACCAATATTTATTGCCATTTTATGTTTATTTAAAATTAAATTGAAATTATATCACAGACTCTTACCAAGTCCTTATCTAATTCTTGACCGCCCTTTATAGCCTTGTCTATAGGAACTGTTACCATTTTATCATCTATTATCCCTACCATAACCTTACTTTGATTTGATAGAAGACAATCAACTGCATGGACACCCATTCTAGAGGCTAAAACTCTATCGAAGCAAGTAGGTGATCCTCCTCTCTGAATATGACCGAGTATTGAAACTCTAATTTCGTAATGAGGTAGATTTTTTTCTATATGGGAAGAGAATTTAAAAACATTATCTCCAATTTTTTCCCCCTCTGATACAACAATTATACTAGAGGATTTTCCTGATTTCTCACTCTTTTTCAAAGAATCCAACAATCTATCTAAGTCCATTCCTTGCTCAGGTATTAATACTTCTTCTGCACCAGCGCCAATACCAGCATTTAGTGCAATATGCCCTGATCCTTTACCCATGACTTCAATAAAAAAAAGTCTATTATGAGAACTTGCTGTATCTCTAATCTTATCAATTGCACTTACAGCTGTATTCAATGCTGTATCATAACCTAGTGAACATCTTGTACCTACTAAATCATTATCAATGGTGCCAGGAATGCCAATTGTTTTTATTCCATGCTCTTCCTCTAAAAGCATAGCACCAGTCATTGATCCATTACCCCCAATTACTACAAGTGAATCTATTTCATATTTATCTAATGTAGCCTTAGCTTTCACTCTTCCCTCTGTTCTTCTAAATTCATGACATCTAGCTGATTTTAGAAATGTTCCACCTTTATTAACAATATTATTTACTCCACGTGCATTAAGCTTCACCAAATCATCATTAATTAATCCCTCATATCCTTTATAGACTCCAAAACATTCAATATTATTAAATACAGCTGACCTAACAACTGCTCTTATGGCAGCATTCATTCCAGGAGCATCGCCACCTGATGTTAAAACACCTATTTTTTTCAGTTTATCAGCCATTTTTTAGTTGCACAAATTTAAATATAAAAATCTAGGATATTCAACAATAAGTATAAATTGTTAATTATTATTAGCAATAATTTTTGACAATAAACTCCTAAATGTCTGGAAGTCTACTTGATAAGATAAACCAATTCCTTGGGTATACCCTAACTCATCTCCAATGTATCTAAATTCATTTTCTCTATTGAAAACTTTAGCTCTTAATGTTCCATCTTCATTTAAAATGAAATCAATCTGAACATCTCCTATTATAAGTGTCTCTTCTATCCCTCCAATTGGAACCCCAATTTTACCATTAAATAAAATTTTATCACTAATTTTTGTTGATAATGTTACTCCAAATCTATCCTCAGTCTTTATATCAAGTATCTCACTCTTATCGCCCTGAAGATAATTTAATCCTACCTCTAGAGGTCCCTGATTCCCCCCAAGTATATCACTAAAAACCTCAGAAACTTTTTCATAAATATTATTAGTTACACCTTCTATAGAAACACTTACCTCATTTATAAAAATACCCTGAGTCAGTAGTGAGATAGCTTGAAGCTGCCTTACCTCAGGGTCGTTTAATTTATAGTTTATCTCAGAAGTTACAGTACTACTTGTATTTGGAAAAAATATTTCAAAATCTGGACTATCAGGTTTGGTTAGCTCACCAGTTAATTTTATATCAACATCTGTTGGGATTTTTTTGTTGAAGTTAGGGTTATCTAGTAGTAGAGCAGGATTTGCACCACCAGGAACCTCATATGTTGCCTGAATATTCATCTGAGCAGCAAGAGGATCTCCATCCCAAATAATTGTTCCTCCTTTTTTTAATTCGAATTTTTTATCAATTAAAGCTAAGTTTCTAAAATTATATATTCCCTCACTTGCTACAAAATCTCCATATATGTTAAACTTCCCATCTGAGTCAATCTCCATTAAAAGGTCGCCATCACCTTTTCCACTGATATAACTTCCAGTCTCTTGATCAATTGTAATTTCAAATTCTGCACTATTATTAATTTCTAAGTTCATGTTCAAGTCGAGTGTCTTATTAATTTTGTTTAATGTATTATCGTCCCCAGGGATCTCTTCAGAATAAGAATTTAAATCTGAGAAAGTAATAAAAGAAAAATCATCAACAAAGTAATTCCTGGACTGGGGAATAGTTATGTTTGTTCCACTTCTAGTTACTCCATTAATATCAATAGATACTTGATTAGTTGGTCCACTTATATTGATATCTCCACCAAAAAATGCATTACCATAGAAATTTTCATCTTCAGTAAATTCTTTGTTTAATATATAGAGCCTGTCAGATTTAAAGTCCATATCTAAATTCCAGTTTTTAAAATCTTGATGAGTAATTTTACCTTCTAATAATGTAGAAGAAGAATTAGAATCTGTATTAATAATGACATTATTAAATTCAAAATTCTGATTGTACAGATCTATTTCTGATTCTTCTGATAATAAATATTCAATATTTAAATATGGGATTTTGAACTTTGACTGATTAAGATATAATTTACCATTATGTTGAATATTATTAGACTTTCCCCATAAGTTTACCTCACCAGAAACTTTGCTTGATATATTAGTCATTGTATTTGAGCCAATCTTTTCGATGAATGAGACATCAAAATCCTCAAATATTAAGTCAATATCAATATTTGGATCCTTATTAGCGCCTATTATAGAGCCTTCACCTTTAATAGAGATTAAATTATTTTTTAGCAGATCAATATTTACGACATATGAATCATAATCAGTATTTCCAAAAACATTAATATTCAACTCTCCAAGATCATAATTTTTAATTTGAAGACTTGACAATTTAGAATTTAGTTTAAAGGTTCTGTTTTCAATATTCCTTCTAATATTTATTTCTGAATTAAAAATTCCGGAAATTGGATTTTTGTTAATTTGATAAAGATCATTGATTATCAAATCTAAAATCTTGATATCAAAATTCAGATCATCATTATTCTTGTAATACCCATTTATTTTGAGATTTTCACCAACAGAGGAGTCCAACTTAAACAAACCATCATCAAGTAATATTTGAAAATCAAAATCATTATTTTGATTGATAAGATTAGCATTAAGTATTTTGTTTAATTCAGATAAATCTTCAAGCTCAACCTCTTCTTCAGAATTTTTAAAATATAATTTTTTAAGCTTCAAAAAAGAGATAATATTATCTGAGTTTGATAGATTAACATTGAGATTTGATTGAGTTGAAAACTCAAATTCACCAGAATCATCTTCTCCATTGATGTCAATTTTACTAGAGATGTCAAATATTTTTCTCGATGTATTACCCGAAAGATTAGAATCAATATTTATTTTTTCTGAAGATAATGATATAGTTCCTTCAAGATTATTATTACTTATAAATGAATCAGTGATTATATTAAACTCATTATCGTTTTTAATAAAATTTATATTTGAATTAATAAAATTTAATTCTTTAGAAGACCCTCTAATGGTTGAATTAAAATCTAAATAATTTATACCAAAAAATTCTAGGATTCGATCATTTTCGTCATGCTTAGATTTTATGTCCAACTGATAATTTAAATTATCTAGCATAGCTGTGCCATAAATATTAATATCAGTTTCTATGTTATTAAGCTCATCCAGATTGAAAGTTAAATTTTTATTTTTAATATTTAAATTTCCTGCAAATAAAGGAAGATCGATGTTTTCATCAATTTCATAATTCGTTACTAAAAATTCTTCATTTACATCTAGACTATTTATTATAGTATTTATTTCTATATCCTCTGACAGAAGATCCATTATGTTTATTTCAGCATTTAAATCAAAAAATTTATTTTTTAAAAAAAATCTATCAATGTTAAGCTCCTTATTTGAACCAGAAAATTCAATTTGTCCTGAATAAATATTGTCTACAATAAAATTATTTTGATCTATGTTAAATAAAGTTGGGTGTATGTTAAAATTTAAGCTAGCATTACTAATATTTTTAATTTTGAGATCTTCATCAAAATCAATAGTTATATCTCCATTTATAAAGTTATTTTCATTTGCCAAATAAGTACTATTTAGATAAAGCATATCACCTTCAAAGTTTACAATCGAATTAAAATTATCTATCTTGATATTACCAAAAACTCCATTAAAACTTTCTATTTCAAAGTTTACACCATTTTGAACTTGACTAATTTCCTTTATAAAAGAATTATTAATACTTAACTGATTTTGGATCGAATCGTCTTTTATTATCAGATGAGAATTTGATATTTCTAAATTATCAAAAAAGAAATTTTCAAAAATTTGTTCTAAATCTGTTACACTGAGGCTTTGATCAATATCTTTGTCACCTTGGTTTAGATAAATTTTTAAACCCTCTATTTTTAAAGAACTATAATATTGATTGTTTGATATTAAAGGAATATATTTTGTACTTAATGATTCTAAATTGAATATTGTATCAGAGTTCTTATTAGATAACAAGACATTAGAGATTATAAGTTCACCTTTTAAATTATACCTAGAATCAGAAATTTCAATATTATTATCAGTATTAGAGTTTACATATGATATAATATTACCTCTAATATAATCTTGAAACGAGTTGGTGTTAACAATAAAGAAAAATGTGATAAACACAAAGAGAATAAACCCTATTACAATTAAAAATATTTTTTTTAAATTCTTAATGATATTTCTTGTTTAAATTTGTTATACAAAGATAGTAATGTCAAATAAAGATATCTACATACTTGGTATTGAATCCTCATGTGATGACACTTCAGCAGCAATTTTAAAAAATGATAAGGTATTATCAAATGTAATCGCTAATCAAGATATCCATAAAAATTACGGAGGTGTAGTACCAGAGTTAGCCTCTCGTGCTCACTTGTCAAATATAATTCCTACTGTTGAATCTGCAATTAAAGAGGCTAAAATTTCATTGGATCAACTTTCAGCAATTTCTTTTACCAAAGGACCAGGATTGATGGGGTCATTAATTGTAGGAACTGAATTCTCAAAAGCACTTGGTATATCCTTAAAAATACCAGTTATAGAAGTAAACCATATGCAGGCTCATATATTAGTTCATTTTATAAATAATGGAAGTATTAAGCCTTCTTTCCCATTTCTTGGAGTTACCATTTCGGGTGGTCATACTCAATTTATTCTTGTTAAAAATTATTTTGAAATGGAAATTTTAGGAGAGACTCTTGATGATGCAATTGGAGAAGCCTTTGATAAATGCGGAAAAAAATTGGGACTTGGATATCCAGCTGGACCATTAATAGATAAACTTGCCAGAAAAGGTGATGAAGATAAATTTAAATTTCCGTTACCAAAAGTTAAAGGTGGAAATATTAGTTACTCTGGAACTAAAACTGCATTCATTAATTTCCTTCATAAAAATAAAACCAAAAATATTGAATTTATCAATCAGAACATTAATGATATTTGTGCATCAATTCAAAAGAATTTAATTGATAACTTAATGAATAAAGTTCATCTACTTTCTCTTGAAAATAATATAGACACAATAGTTTTTGGCGGTGGTGTTTCTGCTAATAGTTATCTGAAAAGGAGACTGGAAAAATATTCAAATGATAATGACTTGAAAATATTTATTCCTGAAATTCAATTTTCTACAGATAATGCTGCAATGATTGGAATTGTTGGATATTTAAAGTATAAAGACTCACTGAAGTCAAATCTAAAATCAACCCCCTCGCCTAGACTTTCATTCTAATGGATTTATTTTATTCAAATTATAAAGCAAATGACAAATATGTGGTTATGAATGAGATAGACAGCAAACATATTATTAGATCATTTCGAAAGAATATTGGTGATAGCATTATGATAACTAATGGACTTGGTTATTTATGCAATGCGAAAATAGTCGAAATAGGAAAGAAAATAAAAGTTAAAATTAATAGTATTGAAAAATTTAAGTCATCTTCTAATTCTATTCACATCGCATTATCCCCTTTAAAAAATGCATCCAGGTTTGAATGGTTTGTAGAAAAGTCAACAGAACTTGGAATTAGCCAAATTACACCATTAGTATGTGAATATTCAGAAAAAAAGAAAGTCAACATGGATAGATTAGAGAGGATTTTAATAAGTTCCTTAAAACAATCTAATCAATTCTTCAAACCAATTATTAATTCAATTAAAACTTTCGAAGATTTTATAAGAGATAATGAAGATGAATTATTAATGGCTAATTTAAAAACATCTAATAAAATTAAAAGAGAGTTATTTACTCGGAATAATATTTGCCTTATGATTGGGCCTGAAGGTGGGTTTTCTGATTCAGAAATTAAACTTGCAAAAAAAAAGAATATTAAAGAGATAACACTCGGTAATAGCAGATTAAGATCTGAGACTGCTGCAATCTTCGGATTATCTGTAATAAAGTCATTGATTAGTTAATAATCATTTTCACTAAAGTTAAGATTAGCCTTTTGACTTTCAATTGAATCAATAAACTCAGCTTTCAATTTGTCAATCAGATCTCTGCATGCTGGATTATCATCAATTGAACTTACTCCATGACCTGCAGACCAAATTGTTTTCCAGGCTTTAGCCTCAGCTTC
>ENA-OSEY01000199-OSEY01000199.1-marine-metagenome-genome-assembly--contig:-NODE-199-length-43901-cov-8.883215_pt1 | contig 43901 bp, 42 predicted proteins | sample MGYA00248465_ERZ534230 | MGnify/ENA primary metagenome ERZ534230 (study PRJEB26409, sample SAMN06344110) | marine metagenome | isolation source: Sea water from surface | place: Atlantic Ocean:Southern... | reverse complement strand
CCGATCTATCAATTGTTTCGGCAGCTCTTAAAGCGATCACATATTCATACCTTCTAGCATCTCCAACGACACCGACGCTTTTTACCGGAAGAAACACTGCAAAAGCTTGACTAACTCTATCGTATAACTTTGCTTTTATAAGTTCGTCAATAAATATATGATCTGCTTCTCTCAAGATGTCCAATTTCGGTTTAGAAATTTCTCCCAACATCCTTACAGCTAATCCGGGCCCTGGAAAAGGATGTCTGCCAATCAGAGTTTCTGGCAAACCTAAAGCGAAACCAATTTTTCTCACTTCATCTTTGAACAAAGAGTTCAATGGCTCCACAAGGGGCAGTTTTAAATAATCTGGCAAGCCTCCTACGTTGTGATGAGATTTTATGACATGGGCTTTCCCCCCTTTTATACCCGATGATTCAATCACATCTGGATAGATAGTGCCTTGTGCTAAAAACTCAATTTTTTTTAATTTTTTAGCCTCTTTTAAAAATACATCAATAAAAGTCTTGCCAATAATTTTCCTTTTTGTTTCTGGATCGCTCTCCCCTTTCAGATTCTTTAAAAAAAGATTTTCTGAATTCGAAAAATTAATTTTTATGCCCAAAGCACTTTTTAGATCCTTTTTTACTTGTTTTGCTTCATCTTTCCTAAGTAATCCGTTGTCTACAAAAATACATTCTAGATTTTTACCAATTGCTTTGTGCAATAGCGCTGCCGCCACTGATGAATCTACCCCACCAGAAATTCCTAAAAGTACTTTTTTATCGCCTACCTTAGTTCTAATTTCTTCAACTAATTTTTTTACAATATTTTTAGCTCGCCATTTTGCTTGGCACTTACAAATATCTTTAATGAAAGCTTCTAAAATTTTTGAACCATTTTCAGTGTGTGTAACTTCTGGATGAAATTGCAAACCAAACTTTTTATCTTTTATGTTTTCTATTGCCGCGATCGCACAGTTCTTACTTGATGCTATTCTTTTAAAGCCTTTCGGTAACCTTGTTACCTTATCACCATGGCTCATCCAAACATTGAGTTCTTTACGAGTAATTTTTTTAAATATGTTTCCTTTAAATATCTTAATTTGAGTGTTACCAAATTCACTTTTATTTGAAGTTTTTACGTTTCCTTTGAAATGTTGTGCTATCAGCTGCATCCCATAGCAAATTCCTAAAACTGGAATATTGCTATTTAAAATGTTTGGATCAATTTTTAAAGTACTCTTCTTATACACTGATTCAGGACCACCAGATAAAATTATCCCTTTAGGATTTAGCTTGTGTATCTCCTTCAAAGATATTCGGTGAGAAACAATTTCAGAAAAAACACCAATTTCTCTTATTCGTCTGGCGATTAATTGTGTGTACTGAGATCCGAAATCTAAAATTAATATTTTTTCAGAATCTATGTTGCTTTTCACTTTTTAGGTTATTCGATAATTTGGCGCTTCTTTAGTGACACTGACGTCATGAACATGACTCTCATTGATACCTGCAGGAGTAATTTTTACAAATTTAGCTTTTGTCCTCATGGATTCGATATCTTTATTTCCTGTATAACCCATGCTCTGACGCACTCCGCCTAACATTTGATGGATTGTTGTTTCAACAAGGCCTTTGTAAGGAACCCTGCCCTCAATTCCTTCCGGTACTAATTTTTCGGTATTAGCTACATTTTCTTGAAAATATCTATCGCCTGAATTGGTTTCTCCTGACATAGCTCCAACTGAACCCATGCCTCGATAGGATTTATAACTTCGGCCTTGATACAACTCTACCTCTCCCGGAGCTTCTTCAGTCCCAGCAAGAATACTGCCCAGCATTACGCTATTCGCTCCGGCAGCAATTGCTTTAGCAATATCACCAGAAAATCTTATTCCCCCGTCAGCTATCACAGGAACATCTTTATCTTTTAATGCGTTCACAACATTTGATATTGCAGAAACTTGCGGCACTCCTACTCCAGTGACAATCCTTGTTGTACAAATTGAACCTGGTCCAATTCCTACTTTGACTGCATCAACTCCTGCTTTCACAAGTTCGAGGGCGCCATTGCCAGTGGCAACATTTCCCGCAATAACTTGGATATTCGGATAATCCTTTTTAACTTTTTTTACTCTTTCGATAATTCCTTTCGAATGCCCATGAGCACTGTCGACAACAAGGACATCGACGTTTGCATTAATCAATTCAGCGATACGCTCTTCAGTTTCACTTCCATTGCCAATAGCAGCTCCAACTAAAAGCCTACCTTCGTCATCTTTTGAAGCCAGTGGGAAATCTTTTGTTTTATTGATGTCTTTTAGAGTTACTAAGCCTTTTAAAGAAAAACCTTTATCTACTAAAAGTATTTTTTCTATTCTATGTTGATACAGTAGATTTTTAATCTTATCTAAATCTTCATTTTCATCAACAGTGATCAATTTTTCTTTCGGAGTCATGATATTTGCTACTATTTCGTCTTGGTTTTGTACATTTCTGAAATCTCTAGAGGTCACGATGCCTACTAAATTTCCACTATCGACGACTGGCATACCCGAAATTTTCAACTCTTGAGTTAAATTTATCAGTTCGGCTACTGTTTTTTTTGAAGAAATAATTTCTGGATCTCTTACTATCCCACTTTCAAATTTTTTGACCTTTTCTACCTCTCTCGCTTGATCCAGAATAGGCATATTTTTGTGAATAATCCCAATCCCGCCTAATTCAGCAAGAGCGATAGACATTTTACTTTCGGTAACCGTATCCATAGCAGCAGAAACAATGGGAATTTTTAACGCTACATCCCGAGTCAATTTTGTGCTTAAATCAGTGTCTTGGGGAAGGACTTCGGAATAGTCGGGGAGCAAAAGAACATCATCGAAGGTTAGAGCTTGTTCTTCAATATGCAACATCTTCAAATTATACAGAAAGAGTTAAAAAAACAAAGGTATACAGAAAATGAGTTTTAAAGGATGGAATATGGTCAGCATTGCAGTTCTGATGGAATTTTCCGTTATTGGTTTTACCTTTTATTGTTACCCTTTGATGTTCGATTCATTAGAAAAAGAATTAGGCGCAACTCAAGCACAATTATCAGGTGCTTTGTCTTTATTTTTTATTTGCTCAGCAGCTGCATCGATATTTTTAGGCAGGCTCTTAGATAAGTATTCTGTAAAAAATATTATGCTAATTGGAGGAGTGATTTTTAGCTGCGGGTTAATTTCAATTGCTTACGTTCAAAGTGTTTTTTATTTATTGCTAATCTATGCAACTTTCATTGCAATCGGAGGTCCAGCCCTAGGAAATCTATCTGTCACAAAATTGGTTGCAAATTGGTTTGAAACCAAAGCTGGTGTCGCTCTTGGGATCGCAGCAATTGGAATATCCTTTTCCGGAGTAATTCTTCCCATACTTGTCGATCCTTTAATTAGTGCAATTGGGTGGAGAAATGTTTATTTAGTCTTTGCGGCTATTGTCTTACTCCTTCTCTTACCAATAATCTATTTTTTAGTCATCAATACGCCTGAAGAAATAAATCAAAACAAGGATAACGAAATAAATTTGAATCAAACAGTATCTAAAGAAGACCCTATGCCAATGCGAGATTTTTTAAAGTTTGGCAAATTTTGGTTCATTTCTCTAGCTTTTGCATTGCAATTCTTTTCAATGGGTGGGGTTTTACTTCACCTAATTCCTCACGCATCCATTTTAGGATTTGAAGCAGTTTGGGATTTCTTTGGTTTCCCATTAAAACAGACAGTTTTCGCGTATTCTTTAGCCGCCTTTGGAGGCGTTGTAGGTAAAATTTTCTTCGGCTACCTAATTGATCGCATGCAAGCTAATCGACCCGTAATGTTTATGATGTTAATGCAGGCAATAGGTATTTTTGGTTTGACTATGGTTGAGACTTTTGATTTATTCCTAATTTCTTGTTTTGTGTTTGGGTTAGGATTTGGCGGCGCAATGGTATTAATGAGCGCCTGCTTTTTAAAGGCTTTTGGTTCTCACAATCTTGGATCAGTCAGAGGTATTTCTGCAGTAATAATAGTGCCTGTTCAGCCTTTAGGTATTTTAATAGTCGGTCAAGCATTTGATGCTGGTTATTATATTCAGTCATTTTTGTTGATGGGTTTTGCCAGTATTCTTGCTCTACTGGTTTCTTCTCAAATATCTATTCAGCAAAAAGACTATCCGTCTTTGCAGCAGCAATAAAATCGTTTTTATGAAGACCTTTGATTTTATGGGACCACCACGAAACAGTAACTTTTCCCCACTCTAAAGTAATTTCGGGATGATGATCTTCTTCTTCTGCTAAGTTTGCAATTTTAGATACAAAATCTAAGCCAGCTAAATAATTATCAAAAGAAAAAGCGCATATTAATCGATCGATGCCATCAATTGTTTGAATTTGCCAAGCAGGTATTTGCGGTTTTAATTCTTTAATTTCTTCCTGCGTGACTCGAGGTGCATCCTCGCGACAAGCTTCACATGAACTTTCAAGAAGATTTTCTGAACTCATTTAATTCCTCCCTTAGTCAATTTTTTTGGGTCCAAATACTTATTTAATTGAGCTCTTGTTAAATTTGTTTCTGCGAGAGCTACTTCAATAATTGGTAGATTTTCTTTATAAGCTTTCTTTGCAATTTCTGCTGCCTTAGCGTAACCAATCACTGGATTAAGCGCAGTTACGAGTATTGGGTTTTTATTCAATGCAGCTTCAATATTTTTTTTATTTACCTTAAAGGACTTTATTGCCTTGTCGGCTAAAACATTCATACCACCTGTTAAAATTGCAATACTTTTCAAAAGGTTATAGGCCACTACAGGTAACATCACGTTCAATTGGAAATTTCCCGCTTGCCCAGCAACTGTAATGGTTACGTCATTCCCAATTACGTCTGCAGCCACCATGGTAACAGCTTCAGGTATAACTGGATTTACTTTTCCGGGCATAATGCTACTTCCGGGTTGAAGAGCTTTAAGCTCAATTTCAGACAAACCTGAAAGAGGTCCACTATTCATCCAGCGTAAATCATTAGAAATTTTCATTAAAATTACAGCTAAATTTTTAAGTTCTCCAGACACTTGAACTGCAGTATCTTGAGCGCTTAATTCTTGAAAAAAATCATCACTTGGTTTTGCTTTAAAACTTTTTCCAACAAGCTTTGATAACTCTTTAGCAAATACTTTAGAGAATCTTGCATGAGCATTAATCCCTGTTCCTACCGCAGTGCCCCCTTGTGGCAAATCAAGCAACCTTTTTTCTAAAAAAGAAAGAGTGTCTCTTGAGTTTTTTAATTGAGACGACCATGCATTAAGTTCTTGAGAAAAATCGATAGGCATAGCATCCATCAAATGCGTTCTTCCAGTTTTTACCGAGCCTTTGATTGAATTGGCTTTAACTTCAATGGTTGAGATTAATTTATCAAGAGCTGGATAAAGCTTATTAGATATATCTAAAAATGCACTTACTTTGATTGCTGTAGGAATTACGTCATTACTGCTTTGACTCATATTTACGTCATCGTTAGGATCAATACTAATTCCAGAGAATTTTGTAGCCAGGTTTGCAATAACTTCATTAGCATTCATATTTGAGCTAGTGCCTGATCCAGTTTGAAACACATCTAAAGGAAATTCATCATTGTGTTTACTTTGCCAAACTTCCTTGGCAGCTTTTGAAATTGCGTTTGCTTTTCTAGAGGATAGCAATCCAAGAGACTTATTAGATTTTGCAGCTGCGTCTTTTATCAAGCCAAGAGCATCAACAAAAGAATTAGTAAAAGGAAAATCCATCTTTATCCCGCTAATTGGAAAATTTTCTACAGCTCTTTGGGTTTGAGCGCCATACAAAGCATTTCTTGGAACATAAACCTCACCCAAACTATCTTTTTCGACTCTGTATCCTTTTTTTGACTTTTTCATAATAAATTAATAATTTATAGCTGATTGTACAAAAAATTCGTTTAAAATAATTGATAAATTGAGAGTAAGTTATGGAACATAAAGTAGAAGAAATAAAATTACCTATTGATATCTCTAAAGGGAAGATACCTCAAAAGAAGAAAGGTTCTCTAGTACCAATTGAGTGTAAATCAATGGAAGAGTTAAGAAGATATTCTTTAGAGAGATTGGCTTGTGGATTTAGACTCTTCTCACATTTTGGATACGATGAAGGAATTGCAGGTCATATTACTCTTAGAGATCCTGAATATCCCGATTATTTTTGGGTGAACCCTTTTGGCATGCACTTCAATCAAATTTGTGTCTCAGACCTAATCTTAGTTGATAAAGACGGTAACGTTGTTCAGGGAGATCATCTAGTTAATACAGCAGCTTTTGCTATTCATTCCAGACTTCATGACGCAAGGCCAGATGTGAATGCAGCAGCTCACTCACATTCTATGTACGGAAAAACCTTCTCTACCCTAGGAAGATTATTAGATCCAATTACACAAGACTCGTGTGCTTTTTTTGAAGATCATGTACTTTTTGATGACTATACTGGAGTTGTCTTAGAAACCGATGAAGGAGATAGGATTGCAGCAGCTTTAGGTGAAAACAGAGCAGCTATTCTTAAGAACCACGGTCTCTTAACTACAGGAAAATCTGTGGACGCAGCTGTTTGGGCTTTTTTATCCATGGACAGGTGCTGTCAATCTCAACTAATGGCAGAGAATTCAGGGCAAGTAGAGTTAATTAAAGATGACGTTGCAACTTTAACTAAATCTCAAGTTGGTTCAGAAGAAGCAATGTGGGCAAGTTTTCAACCCTTATATGATCTTATGTTAGAAAAAGACGATAGTTTCTTAAATTAATTAACCGGCTAATTTTTCTTCTATCATCCAGATTGTATCCTTACCAAAGTACATTTCATCGTCTAGAAAAAAAGTAGGAATACCAAATAATCCTCTTTTTACTGCTTCTTCAGTATTTGAAATTAATTTAGCTTTTACATCTGGATCTTGCATTTGATTCATCAACTTTTCAGAATCCAAGCCAGATTCATCAAAAGCAGCCTTGATAACTTCGGGATCATCCATTTTTTTTGGTTCTTCCCACATATGGATTAGTACTTTTTCAATATAATCTTCAAGATATCCATCCATGTCTGCAGCGACAGCAGCTCTCATGATTTGTAAAGTAATTACCGGAAAATGTGGATTCATTTTAAATTTAGATAATTTATGGCGTTCCACAAATCTTTCAATTTCTAATGATTGATACTCATTTTTATTCAATACACCAAAGAACTGCTCCATTGGAGGCTTATTATTTGTTGATTTAAAAATCCCACCTAAAAGCACAGGTTTAAAATTTATTTCACAATCATACTTTTCTGGAAAATTTTTAAGAACTTGATAGCCAAAATAAGCATTTGGGCTAGCAAAATCAAAGTAAAAATCTAGTTTTTTCATGTCTCCTCCTGATCCTCAATTGTTAGTCTAGTTCTAACTGCATTAATTATTTCAATTGTTTTGGCATAGTCAAGGTCCTTACAAATTCCACCAAGAAAATTATTAAAGACGTTTTCCGAAACCCCACTGCCATCATCGTAAGAAATACCAAATAAAGTTTCACATTTTTCTATATCTGATAATCTTGAATCATTAGATAATTTATCTAATAAAAATTCTACTGTGTATTCTTCATCAGACATTTTTATTCCTTGATCAAGAGTTGAATCAAGAATGAGATACTTTTCTCCTTCGTTTGACCATTTTTTCCATAATGGCAAGGCATTATTGGTTCCTTTTCCTGGATTGCCAGTATAGGCAAATTCAGCCCAATAAGATTGAATGTTACTCGATAATTCGAGCGCTGGTCTAAAGGAGCCCCTTCCAAAGAGAAAGCTTTTAATAATGAAGTTATCAAAAGTGCCCATGACAAATAAAATTTCTAAAGCATGCGCAGCTCCTACAAGTCTAGAGAGGTCAACTCCATTCACTTCTCTTAATTCATCCCAGTCAAATCTATAAGCAAAAGTTTGTTCATGTCCGTTTTCGACAAGAATTCTAGCCGGAGTATCCACTGCTGAATTTTTCCAAAACCCTGAGCCATAAAAATTAATAGCATCGTAATAATCTGGATCAATTATTTTCACTGGCATTTGATCAATTCCTGCTGTCCTAAAAAGTCCTTTTGCAGGAGCCCATTCGACAAAGTTTGGGTTAGCTGAATTGAAAAATTTATTTTCATCTTTATTCGTTCCAAAAATAATTGGAACTTTATTGATAGTATTTTTTGAGTAAGCTTCTGCGAAACCACCCTCTAAAATTACATGTCCATCAGGAAATACTCTAGTCATACCAACTTGCTCAGGCCTATCATTCAATAAAGCAGTTACAAGTTCTTCTGAGGTAGCGCTATATAAAAAATCTTTTTTCTCTGATTTACTCATTTTCATTTGAATTGTCTTAGCAGCTTCAACATCTTCGGCAATACCTCTAGAGACTAAAATTTTATTTAAAATTTCAAGACCACTGTCTGTGGGCGCAGACTTATTTGAAGGAAGATAGTTTTCACTTGCCTCTATAGAAGAAACACTTGAGACACCGCTTTGAACAATTGCTTTATGAAACAAACCTGAAGCTAAAGGAGATGCAAATAAAGCTGTTACATTATGCCCACCGGCTGACTCTCCAAAGATAGTTACATTATCAGGATCTCCTCCAAAAAATTTTATGTTTGCTTTTATCCACTTTAATGCTGAGATTGTATCTAAAGTACCGAAATTTCCTGATCTATCTTCAAGACTCGAGTTATTGTCTACTAGAGCCGGATGTCTGAACCAACCAAAAGGACCCATTCTGTATTGAATGGTTACAACTATTACATTTTGACTTGAGACTAGGCTACTAGGATCATAAATTTTTGCATCGCCAACAACATTTCCTCCGCCATGAATCCACATCATGACTGGCAAGGGTTTTTCTAAAGAGTTTATGTCAGCATTAGAAAATTTTGGTGTCCAGACATTCAAATAGAGACAGTCTTCACTGCCTAAAAATGTCTCTTCGGCAAAAATAATTTCTCTTTGAAAGCATTCATCTTTAAAATCAACAGCCTCATATGTACCTTCCCAAGGTGCAGCAGTTTCAGGAGCCTTCCACCTCAAGTTACCTATAGGAGGAGCAGCAAACGGAATACCTTTCCAAGAAAAAGTATCATTTTCCGCATTTACTCCAACTAATTCACCTTGGGGAATTACTCTTAAGGAATCTTGATTAATATTTCCTGTACAAGATATTAAAAAAGAAATTATTAAAAGAATTGAAAAATTTTTCATTAAATAGATCGACTATGGTTTTAATTTTTGAATATTCTTAGCTATTATTAACCAAGAATTTAATAAATAAAACAATATTATTATGCAAATATCACCTATTCCAACTCTGTCAGATGACATTAATAAAATCCGTACTAAAACCGCTAACATCGTCGCGGAACAAATCATTCCAAATGAAAAAGAAATTTATAAAGGAGGAGATACAGCGAAAACAATTAGAGCTGAAATAAGAGAAACTGTTAAATCAGAAAATCTATGGGCGCCTCATCTCCCAGAAGAATATGGTGGAATGGGAATAGGTTTTATGGCGCATGCATATATGAATGAAATTTTAGCTTGGTCGCCATTATCGAATAGACTTTTTGGGGTAATCGCTCCAAATTCTGGAAATCAAAAAATACTTCTTAAATATGGCACGGAAGAACAAAAGAAAAAGTGGTTAGATCCTTTAGTTGCGGGTGATATGGAGTCAGCATTTTCTATGACAGAACCTGATAGTGCGGGATCTGATCCAAGATCTATAAAAACTTCAGCTGTGAGAGATGGGGATGAATGGGTAATCAATGGACATAAAGTAATGACTTCAAACGGTGTTAGAGCAGATTTTGCGATAGTGATGTGTAGGACTGAAGAAGAATCTGACACAGGAGAAACTAATTCTAGAATGACTCAAATTATTGTCCCCACGGATACCCCTGGTTTTAACATAATCAGGTCTGTTCCAATTTGGGGCCACACGGGAGGAGATCATGTTGAAATTAAATATGAAAATGTTCGAGTGCCAATAGAAAATCAATTGGGAGCGAGGGGTTCAGGGCATGCTGCAGCTCAGGATCGACTCGGTGCAGGAAGAGTTTTTCATTGCATGAATAGTATTGGTCAAATGTGGAGAGCTTTTGATTTGATGACTAAAAGGACTACTTCAAGAGAGGTTCATGGAGGATTACTTGAATCGAAACAAATGATACAAGGATTTATTGCAGACTCTTATATAGACATACAAACTGCGAGATTAATGACTATTCACTGTGCAGAGGTCATGGATTCTGAAGGAGATCCAAGAGTAGATATTTCGGCGATTAAAATTTATGTGCCGGCTGCAATGCATAGAGTGGTAGATCGAGCAATTCAAGTATATGGCTGGAAAGGTGTTTCAGCTGATCTACCTTTATTTGGGATGTATCAGGGTGCGAGAACTCTAAGATTAGCAGACGGGCCTGATGAAGTTCATAGAATACTTATTGCAAAACAAATTTTAAAAAAATATCGTGACGGTTTGTCTTGGGATTTTGGAGTCTAAACGACTTATTTTATTATTTTTAAATTTTTACCTATCGTTTGGTTAATCCAATTTTTAGATTGGAAATCTTTTAACTTAATTGAGGAACTAGCAGTTGCAATGAGTTGATTGCCTTGAAATAACTCTGCTGAAGAAAAAGCAATAGATTTACCAATTTTAATTACTTTGGCTTCTGCAATGGTTAACTTAGGACCTCCAGAAGCAAGAAAATTCACATTTATATCGATTGAAAGCGGAACTTTTTTAAACTCTAAAATTTGCATGATCAGGAAAGCCATACTTGCATCTAACATAGTAGTGACAAATCCTCCCTGTAAAATTGTTCCATCTGAATGGCAAAAAAACTCATCTGGGTTGAAAGACATTTTTAAACTTTGAGACTTGTAATTAAGTTCTAAAACCTCTGCTTCCATTTTCTCAAGATAAGCAGGAAGATTTTTATTTGTCACTTTACTCATATACTTGAAAAAGCATCCAATGCTCTTTTTCTTGATTCTTTCAAGTCGACAATCATATCAGGATAATTATTTTCTATCCTTAAATCTTTAGAAGGGTTGTGAATAGAATTCGCAGGAATAGATTGAAGGTTTGGCAGATATTTCTTAATAAATTCACCATTTTTATCAAACTTTTCTGACTGTGTGATAGGATTAAAAATTCTAAAGTACGGAGCAGCATCAACTCCTGTTGAAGCACTCCATTGCCATCCCCCATTATTAGAAGCGTGATCTCCATCAATAAGCCTATTCATAAAATATGCCTCCCCTAGCCTCCAATCAATTAAAAGGTTTTTTGAAAGAAACATTGCAACCACCATTCTAAGTCGATTGTGCATCCAACCCGTTTGGTTTAATTGAGTCATTGCTGCATCAATCAATGGTATACCAGTTTTGCCCTGACACCATTTTTCAAAACCTATTGTGTCTTGTCTCCAAATTAATTGATCATACTTTTCACTAAATGATTTTCCCTGGCTAACTCTTGGGAAATGAAAAATGATGTATTTATAAAACTCTCTCCAAAGAATTTCATTCATCCATGAGTATTGACCTGTACCGGGAATATCTTCAAATTGACTTAATAATTCTTTAAGACAGTACTTTGCTGAAAGCATTCCTGAGGTTAAATAAGGTGATAATTTGCTTGTTGAGTCTAAAGAAGGAAAATCTCTTAAGTTTTTGTAATCAGATATTTTGTCTTGTAAAAACGAATCAAATTTGTTGTAAACATTATCAGAGCCTACTTCATATAATTCTATTGAGTTTTTAAAATTTTCCTCCTCTAAATCATATTCGGGTATTTCGTCATTTTGAAAATGCGAGATTTCTTGAGTTTTCGGCTCAGGCTCAATATTTAAATCTTCAGCAGTCAGTAGATTTCTAAACACTTTTGAATAAGGTGTAAAGACTTTGAAGAAATTTCCAGTACCAGTTTTTATATTTCGTGGATCAATTATTGATGAATCAAAAAGATTTAAACTTATCCCCTCTTGATCGGCTAATTTTTCTAGTTCTGAATCCCTTCTTCTTTCATTGAACCCATAGTCTTTATTGATGAAAATTTTTTTAATATGAAGCTCTTTGGCTAAATTTAAAATTTTTAAAGGTTCTTCTTCAATACCATCGGCATGGATTACTTTGAAACAAATATTTTTCTGGATGAGTTTTTCTCTTAATTCTTGCAGATGGTTTAGTTGAAATTTAATTTTTAGAGGACTGTCGTTATGGTCTTTCCATTTTGCAGGATTAAAAATAAAGGCTGTTGTTAAACCTTTTTTATCCAATGATGCATTAAAAAGCGCAGCATTGTCTTCAAGTCTTAGGTCGGAGGAAAAAATGAATAAATTACTCATAATCTGGTGACAAGATGATGATAACGCTTTGCCCAAAACATAAATTTAACACCATCCTGTCATTAAAATGGGTTGGTACCATTGATACCAACCCAGTAAATCCAAGTTAGGAGAGATTTCTGGGGAGAAAAGATCACTTGGATTTGTATAAATAATACTCTTAGGAATGTTTAAGTTGGGTTATAAATATAAAAAAATTAGTTATTAAAAGTTATAAGAAAAATTTATTCGACTGTAAATTTTATTCCTGCTTTTTTTAATCTTTCTATCAAAGGCATTCCTAAACCAGAAGCCGGCGTTAAAAATCCTCCGAAATTTTCTCCTCCTGGTAAATTGTCTGAAAGAGCTAAAGTCAGAGCAGATTCGCATAGCATTTTAGATGTTGACTTATAACCTGGATCTCCGTCACCATAAATTGAAGTAACCTGTCTTTCACCATCTTCGGCTTCTGTGATGAAGATTCCTCTAAACCAACCCTTTTCTCTAACCTCCTCTGAAGGCCCTTCTCCAGGTTGAGGTAAAAATCTTCTTACCAATCTTTTCAAAGGGGAAGAAATTATCAAAAAACTCAATATTAATCCTAAAGACGTAAAGATTGCTGCTCTTCTTGAAGAATAAGCGCCATATTCTTTAAAAACAAAATTTTTCCCATAAGGATTTTGATTTAGTTCCATTAATGCAGCTGATCTTCTCACCACTCTTGTGTTTGCAACAGAAAATAACCCAATTCCTGACCACTTCTTAGCTTCTTTGACCCATCTGATTGATAAAGAATCCTGACTTTCTTTTCTTTGAATGTCTGAAACTGTGTCTTTGGGATTGAGTACAAAAGGATCTCTCATTTCTTTTGGAAGCTTTCCCATTGAAAAAATTGACTCGATAGTTCCTCCAGAAGCCCCACCAGCAGCAGAATGAAAAACCTCTACTTTTTTTATAGGTTTATTAAGCTGTTTAATTGAAAAAAATGTACCTATATCAGATGGCAATGAATCATAACCACATGACGGAATTACTCTCACACCTTTTGAACTTGCTTCTTCTTGATAAAGATCCATTTGGGATTTTACCCAGTGATTTTCTCCTGTGATATCTGTGTAGTGAGTTTTTTCAAAAATACATGCTTTCATCAGCAAAGAACCATACTTAACGTAAGGTCCTGCAGTAGTCATCAACACTTTGGTTTGCTTAACCAAATTACATAATTCCTCATAATTTTCACCGTCGGCAACTTGAATATCACAGTCTAAATTTAAATCTTTTTTTATCTTCTCTAACTTTGATAAATTTCTACCTCCTATTGCCCAAGATAAATCTGAGTAATTATCTTTTAAATATTTTGCACACAATTTCCCAGTGAAACCCGTAGCTCCATAAACTATAACCTGATATTTTCTTTCCATAATTTTCTTAGAGGTTTTTTTTATATATTATATTAATTGATAAATATATTTGGAGAGAAAATGATTAATAAAAAATTTACACTTGCAAAGAGGCCTATCGGAATGCCAGCAGACGATTGTTGGGACCTCGTTGAATCCGAGATACCTGACCTTTTAGAAAATCAAATATTAATAGAAGTAATTTATCTTTCTGTAGATCCATACATGCGAGGACGTATGAACGATATGAAGTCCTATGCCGAACCAGTCAAAATTGGTGGAATAATGGTTGGAGAAAGCGTTGGTAAAGTAATTCAATCAAGATCAGAGAAATATAATATTGGAGATATTGTTACTGCTCATTTAGGGTGGCAGACTCATATAATTGCAGATGATGATAGTTTATTCGTGAGAAGAGTCTTTCCTGACTTGGCTCCTATTCAAGCTTACCTTGGAGTTGCTGGAATGCCAGGAAGAACAGCTTATTTTGGATTACTAGATGTTGGTAAACTTAAACCTGAGGACACAGTGGTTGTTTCCGCTGCTTCAGGCGCAGTTGGTTCTGTTGTAGGACAAATTGCAAAATTAAAAGGATGTAAAACTATAGGTATTGCTGGAGGACCAGAAAAATGTTCCTTTATCAAAGATGAAATGGAGTTAGATCATGCGATTGATTACAAGTCAGGAAATTTATCAGAAGGTCTCGCTAAAGCCTGTCCAAATGGTATAGACATTTATTTCGAAAATGTTGGAGGAGAAGTATCTAATGCAGTTGCACCGTTGATGAATCAAGGTGGAAGAGTTCCTATTTGTGGATACATTTCTGCTTACAACTCGTTTAATCCTGATATGGATAGTAGAGATGATTTACCCGAAACACCATTTGATGTTTTCGGAGCTTTAGATCCAGTTCCAGAGCATAGATTTTTTGTCGTCACAGAATTTATGAACGAGTGGGACAAAGCAACGAAAGAATTAACTGAATGGATTAGAAAAGGAGACATCAAATATAAAGAATCTGTGCTAGAGGGATTTGAAAAAATGCCTGAAGGACTGAGAAATGTTCTTTCAGGAAAGAATTTTGGAAAACAATTGATCAAAGTATAAAACTTCTTCACTAATGGAAACTTGGTGGAAAGATGCTGTAATTTACCAAATCTATCCAAGATCTTTTAAAGACACTACTGGAAATGGGATAGGAGATTTAAAAGGCATAATTTCAAAAATTGATTACATTGCTGACCTTGGAGTTGATGCCATTTGGTTATCTCCTATCTTTACCTCTCCAATGCAAGATATGGGATATGATGTTTCTAATCATAGAGACATTGACCCAATTTTTGGGAACTTGAAAATATTTGATCAATTAATTAAAAAATCTCATAAAAATAATATTAAAGTTATTATTGATCAGGTCCTCTCGCACACTTCAGATCAACATCCTTTTTTTATTTTGAGCAGATCAAATAAAACTAATCCTAAAAAAGACTGGTACGTATGGGCTGATGCAAAATCAGATGGAAGTCCTCCTAATAACTGGTTGTCTATTTTTGGAGGTTCCGCTTGGGAATGGGATACATCAAGGAAACAGTATTATTTACATAATTTTCTAAAGTCTCAACCAGATCTTAATTTTCATAACAAAATGGTTCAAAAATGGGTTCTATCTACCATTAAGTTTTGGCTAGAAAAAGGAGTTGATGGGTTTAGATTAGACACTGCTAATTATTTTTTTCATGACAAGAAATTAAGAAATAATCCTGCTTTATCCAATAAAAAAATCAATTCAAATCCTTATTATCAACAAGAACTTAAGTATTCAATTAATCAGAAAGAAAACTTAATTTTTATGAAAGCTCTAAGAAAAGTTACAAATAGATACAAAGATATTGTCATGATTGGAGAAATTGCTGATCCTAAAGTTCAAGCTGAATATACCTCTGACAATAATAAACTTCATATGGCTTATAGTTTTGAGCTACTGAGAGAAAATTTTTCTAACACACTGATTCAAAATACAGTTTTAGATTTTTTTAAAAATTCAAAAAGTGGATGGCCTTGCTGGAGCTTTTCTAATCACGACGTACCAAGACATGTTTCAAGATGGTCAAACTCAAAAATTCATGAACATAATTTTGCCAAGCTTACTTGCGCAATATTATTGTCTTTAAAAGGAACTCCATGTTTGTATCAAGGAGAAGAACTTGGACAAACTCAAACAGAAATTGAATATGATGAAATAAAAGATCCTCCCGGAAAGAAATTTTGGCCAATTGATTTTGGAAGAGATGGATGTAGAACTCCCATGGTATGGAACAATAAAGAAAAAAACGCAGGTTTCTCAAACTGCGCACCTTGGTTGCCAATCAAGAAGCAACAGCTCAAAAATGCTGTAGAAGCCCAAACTAACGATAAAAATTCTGTTCTAAATTTTTATAAAAACTTCATAGCTTTTAGAAAGAAACATGCTGCTTTTAAAGAAAAATTAAACTTTATTAAACATAAAGACCTACTTATATTTTCAAGAGGTAATAAAGTTAAGATTGTTTGTATCTTTAACTTAAATAAATATCAAGTTGAAGTTGATAATAAATTTGGATATTTAGCTAAAGATTTTCCCTATTCAAATGTAAAAATTAATAAAGAAAAAATTATTATTAAAAGGTATGGTTTTGGATTTTTCAAATCCTCTGAGATTTCTTAACATTTATGCTCTAAGAAATTTCTTCTAAAATAGCCTTTCCAATTTCAGCAGGACTTTTAACAATTCTAACTCCAGCTTTTTCCAATGCTTTAAACTTATCTTCTGCTGTTCCTTTACCGCCAGAAATAATTGCGCCTGCATGGCCCATCCTTTTTCCAGGAGGAGCGCTCACACCGGCAATATATGAAACAACAGGTTTAGAAATTTTTTCCTGAATAAACTCTGCAGCCTCTTCTTCAGCAGTACCGCCAATTTCACCTACCATTACAATACCTTCGGTCTCAGTGTCCTTTTCAAACATTTCTAAAATATCTATAAAACTTGAACCTGGAATAGGGTCACCCCCGATACCGACACAACTTGATTGACCAAGACCTGTTTGAGTTGTTTGATCAACTGCTTCATAAGTTAGAGTTCCTGATCTAGAGACAATTCCAATTTTACCTTTAGAATGAATTTCAGCAGGCATGATGCCTAATTTTGCTTCTCCCGGAGTTATAAGCCCTGGACAATTAGGACCAATAATTCTTACTTCCATTTCATCAGCTTTAGCTTTCAAGTAAAGCATATCGAGAGTAGGTATACCTTCTGTTATGACAATAATTAGTTTTATTCCCGAATCAAGTGCATCATTTATAGAATTTTTACAGAATGGAGCTGGGACAAAAATTAGAGAGGTATCTGCACCCGTTTCCTCCACAGCTTGAGATACTTTATCAAATACAGGTCTATCAAGATGAACTTGTCCAGCTTTACCTGGTGTCACTCCGCCAACAATGTTTGTTCCATATTCTATTGCTTGAGAACAATGGAGTGTTGCTTGAGAACCTGTAAATCCTTGGCAAATTGCCAAAGTTTCATTATTAATTAGAATGCTCATTTAGATAACTCTACAACTTTCTTTGCAGCAAGACTTAAATCTAATTCAGAAAAAATATTCAACCTGCTTTCTTCCAAAATGTCTTTTGCAACTTCAGCATTATTTCCTTTAAGTCGCACTACAACAGGAATTTCGATGCCAACATCTTGTATCGCAGAAACTATTCCTTCTGCTACTACATCACATCTGACTATCCCTCCAAAAATATTGATTAAAATCGACTTAACTTTTGAATCTGAAACAATTATTTTAAAAGCTTCAGTAACGCTTTCCCTATTTACGGCGCCTCCAACGTCAAGAAAGTTTGCAGGAAATCCTCCGTATAACTTAATAATATCCATTGTTCCCATCGCTAATCCTGCTCCATTGACCATACAACCGACGCTTCCATCAAGAGTAACGTAATTTAAACCCCATTTAGAAGCTTCCAATTCTAATTTGTCTTCTTGCGAAATATCCCGCATCTTACTTAAAGCTTCTTGTCTGTATAAAGCATTACCATCTACATTTATCTTGCCGTCCAAGCAGTTTAATTTTCCTTCTGTATTTACGACCAAAGGATTTATTTCAATTAACGCAAAATCTTTTTCCGTGAACAGTTTGACGAGATTTTTAATTAACTCGCTAAATTCTATATATTGACTTTGGTTTAATTCGAGACCATCCGAAATCTTTTTTATTTCTTCTTCTTGTATTTCATTTGAAGAATTCAAAAATACCTTAAAGATTTTTTCAGGATTATTTTCAGCTACTGACTCAATATCAACTCCTCCATCTGGAGAAGCTATAACAGCTATTGATTTAGAACTTCTATCAATAACAAGTCCTAGATATAGTTCTCTTTCTATATCCGTGCACTCTTCTAATAGAATGCAAGAAACCGGTTGCCCTTTTGAGTCAGTCTGATAAGTCACCATATTTTTACCTAACCATTTTTGACAAAATTCTCTTACCTCTTTAATACTTTCAGTTAAGATGACTCCCCCAGCCTTACCTCTTCCTCCAGCGTGAACTTGAGCTTTAACAACAAACTTATTTACATTTAAATTTGAAACTGCGCCATCAATATCAGATTCTGAGAAAATTATTTCAGATTTAGAAACTGGTAATCCATAATCTCTAAATAGAGATTTAGCTTGATATTCATGTAAATTCAAAGTGTATGAATGGTAGCAAAGAAGGAGTAATAAAAAAAGAAACTGTATCTACTCTATACAGCTCTTTTGATGAGCATTTTTTTTATCTCATTGATGGCTTTATTAGGATTTAAACCTTTTGGACAAACAGATACGCAGTTCATAATCCCATGACATCTGAAAACACTGAAAGCGTCTTCCAATTGGTCTAATCTTTCCTCTGTAGCAACATCTCTACTATCAGAAATAAATCTATAAGCTTGCAAAAGAGCAGCGGGCCCCAAAAACTTGTCAGGGTTCCACCAGAAAGAAGGACATGCCGTTGAACAACAGCCGCACATTATGCACTCGTATAATCCATCTAACTTATCTCTATCCTCAATTGTTTGTGGAATTTCTTTTCCATCATTTTCTTTGTCTGTAATCAGGTATGGTTGAACTTTTTTGTACTGGTCCACAAATTGTGTCATATCGACAATTAAATCTTTTACAACCGGAAGACCTGGAAGCGGTCTTAACTCCAATTTATTTCCTCGAACAGCCTCAGAGAGAGGTGTAATACAACCCAACCCATTTTTTCCGTTAATGTTCATTCCATCCGAACCGCAAACGCCCTCTCTACAAGATCTTCTAAAAGAAATAGTTGGATCAGCTTCTTTGGCAAGTTGCAATGCGTCTAAAACCATGATGTCTTTATCTTTAGGGATATCGATGTCCATAGTTTGCATATAAGGCTTTGCACCAACATCGGGGTCGTACCTGTAAATTGATATTTTTAAAGTTTTAACTTGTTCGGCAGCAATACTGTTCATTAGTAAGTTCTGGCAAATGGTTGAAATGCTTGGACAATTTTCGGTCTAAAATTTACATCTCTTTTCGAAACTTCTTTTGTTTCTTTAAAATAAATAGAGTGTTTTAACCAATTTTCATCGTCTCTTTCTGGGTAATCATCTCTTGAGTGAGCGCCTCTACTTTCTTTTCTTTCATTGGCACATATTGCAGTGGCTTCTGCTACTTCCAATAAATTGAGCAATTCTAAAGCCTCTACTCTAGCGGTGTTAAATTTAGAGGACTTATCAGCTAAATAAAGGTTTTCAGTTCTTTCTCTAATCATATTAATTTCTTCAATTCCTGCTTCCATATTTTTAGCACTTCTGAAAACACCAAAACTCAATTGCATTACTTCTTGAAGATCTTTTTTGATGGTGGAAGAATTTTCTCCATCTTGGCTCGAGTTGACGCGGTTTATGTTTTTTAAAGCATCATTTATATTTTCGTTAGTAGGGTCGGAAATTCCAATGCCTTGTTTAAAAGAATCTTCGATGTGCAATCCAGCAGATCTACCAAACACAACTAAATCTAAAAGAGAGTTACCGCCAAGACGGTTTCCTCCATGCACAGAAACACATGCAGCCTCTCCAGCAGCATAAAGACCTTCAACTACTTTATCACTACCATCGGTTTGCTGAGTTAATACTTGGCCATGAACATTTGTTGGAATTCCTCCCATTGCATAATGACAAGTAGGAACAACTGGGATTGGATGATCTGCCGGATCTATCCCAGCAAATGTTTTAGACAATTCGGTAATACCTGGAAGTCTTTTATGAAGAAGATCTGCCCCCAAATGGTCAAGTTTTAAAAAACAATGGTCTTTGTCAGGTCCGCATCCTCTGCCTTCAATAATTTCTAGCATCATGGCTCTTGCTACGACATCTCTGCTGGCAAGATCTTTGGCATTAGGAGCATAACGCTCCATGAATCTTTCACCATCTTTATTAATTAAATATCCACCTTCACCTCTGCAACCCTCTGTTACTAATGTGCCCGCACCATGGATACCTGTTGGATGAAACTGCCACATTTCCATATCCTGAACTGCTAATCCAGCTCTTAAAGCCATACCTGTTCCGTCACCAGTATTGATAAGAGCATTTGTAGTAGATTTGTAAATTCTTCCTGCTCCGCCGGTCGCAAGTACAGTAGCCTTGGCCTTTAAAAAATATGCTTCACCTGATTCAATTTCGAAAGCAATAACACCAGTGACTTGATTTGAATCATTTAGAACTAAATCTACAGCAAACCACTCACTTAAAAAATTTGTACCAGCTTTAATATTTGCTTGATAAAGAGTATGTAATAAAGCATGACCGGTTCTATCGGCAGCAGCACAAGTCCTTTCTGCTTGACCTCCTTTGCCGTAATCTTTTGATTGCCCTCCAAAAGCTCTCTGATAAATTTTGCCCTCTTCTGTTCTAGAAAACGGTAAACCCATGTTTTCAAGTTCAAAGACAGTAGCTGGACCTTCCTGACACATGTATTCAATTGAATCTTGGTCGCCAATAAAATCTGACCCTTTAACTGTATCGTACATATGCCATCTCCAATCATCATTTGGGTCTGCACTAGCTATTGCACAAGTTATTCCGCCTTGAGCAGATACAGTGTGAGATCTTGTAGGAAATACTTTCGAAACTACTGCGGTATTCATACCAGATTGAGCAAGTTGAAGACCTGCCATAAGTCCCGATCCGCCACCGCCGACAATAATTCCATCAAATTCCTTTACTGGAAGGTTTGAAGCATCCAAATATCCCTTTCCATTCATAGCCATAATAAATTCCTAAACAATAATGAAAGCGGTACAAATGAGAGCACCTAAAATCTGTAAATAGCTAAAAGCCAAAACAGAATTTTTTAGAAATCTTGCAGCGTTTCCTACTCTAGCTTCAGTTAGATAATCTTCCACAATGTGGTGAATACCTTGAATTGAATGATAAGAAATAGACAACAAAACTATCAAAGTACCTATTTTCACTAGTAGGATATCAAAAAAACCTATCAACTGAGTGTAATTTACAGGCATATACATTAACCAATAATAGGTTATAACTGAAAAATATACCGCTTGTATAACGGCTGACACTCTTACCATCAGGTAATCAAAAACACCTGTTCTCTTAAGAGTATAAAGTTTCGTCACCATATGAAAGTTGAAAAGTAAATAATTAAGATTCCACTAAAGATAAAAACGCCATAAGCGCTTATTGATCCAGCCTTTAAAGTCTCCCAATAACCAAAATCCATTATCAAATGTCTGATCCCAGCGATATAGTGGTAAGTTAGACCTGCTACAAATAAATTTAATAGAATTTTAAAAAGGAATAAACTGCCTAAATTTTCAATGAAAAGGAATCCTTCTGGAGAACTTGTGGCGATTACTAAAGCGCCCATAAAAGGGAAAATTAAAAAAAATACACCTACTGCTGAAATTCTGTGAGTAATTGATGCTTTAGCAGTTATAGGCAACCTAATTTTAAGTAGATTTAGAAAAAGAGGCGATTTAGACATTAGTTTTATGCAGTTTTAAGCATTATATTTAGTTGTTTGGAGGTATCAATGGCTTCTTACTCTTTTTCTCTTAGCATATTGCCTTTTTGTAAGTTTATTCTTTTTTTCATGAAATGGATTTTCGTTAGACTTAAATATTAATTGAATAGGTATTCCTTTCAGTTTTAAATTTTTTCTTAAATAATTTTCAAGAAATTTTTTATAGTTTTTATCCAGTTTTTCGAGCTTATTACCGTGAAAAATAAATGTGGGGGGTGTTACGTTACCTAAATTAACAAATTTAATTTTAGGCCTAAATCTACCCTGCATCGTTGGCGGGTTGAGTTTTTGGGCTTCAAGTACAATTTTGTTTAATTCTTGTGATTTAAATTCAATTTTACTTCTATCAACTAACTTCAATAATTTGGTCAATAAACTGGCAGTACCAACACCCTGTAAAGCAGAAATATAATTAACATCAATGTGACTAATGAAACTTAATTTTTTATTTATATTTCTCTTAAGATTTGATTTTTCGTAAGCACTTAATGATTCAGATTTATTAATTCCAATTACTAAAGGTTTTCCAGATGAAATTATTAAAGACAGCAGATGCAAGTCTTGATCTGTTATTGATTCTTTTCCATCAATAAGAAATATCACTCCATCAGAGGTTCTTATAGCATTTATAGATTTTTGCGAAGAGAAAATTTCGTTTTTTATTTTTATTTTTCCTTTTTTTCTTAGTCCGGCTGTGTCTGTAATTAGTATCAATTCATTTTTAAAATTTATCTCTTCAGAAATTGAATCAATAGTAGTGCCTGCGATTTTTGAAACTATAGTTCTTTCATCTTTTACAATTTTATTAAAAAATGTTGATTTACCTGCATTAGGCTTACCTAAAATACCAATTTTTTTTACATCGTTTCGTGTAGGTTTTTGTTCTTTTATAGTTTCGTTAGAAGGAAAAGTTTCTAAGATTTTCTTTCTTAAATTTTTTAATCCATTTTTATTTTTTGCAGAAATTGTTTCATTGATATGAACTCCCAGATCATAAAAATCTTCAAGATTATCTCTGGATTCTTTTTTATCTGATTTATTAATACATAGAATATATTTTTTTCCTGATTTTCTTAAAATTGAATTTATTTCAAGATCAAGAGAGGTTAAGGAAGTCGTCGCATCAACCAGAAATAAAAAACCGTCAGCCTCTTCTATAGCTTTGTGAGTTTCTTTAAGGACTTGATTTTCAAATTCATTGTCCGTTTCTGTAATGCCTGCTGTATCTATGAAGATATAAGAAAGCTCATCGACATTTCCAGAGCCATATTTTCTATCTCTTGTTAATCCAGGAAAATCTGCAACTAAAGATAAATTTTGACCAATGAGCGAATTGAATAATGTGGATTTCCCAACATTAGGCCTACCTATGATTGCAATTAATGGTCCCATGATTAACTTTCACCTATTTAACCTCAAGGTAAGTTAATCTTCCTGATATGTCTAGACATACGAGAGAATTTTTATAAGTTTTCAAAGAAAGAATTCCGGACCTGCTGACTCTATATCTTCCAATTGTTGAACCAGAGTTAATGTCTAAAAAATGCAAATATCCTTCATAATCACCAAGAACTAAGTAATTTTTCAATCTTACTGGACTGGTTAAATTTCTGAGTCTATAGTCTTTAGTTTTCCAAAGACTTACTCCCGTAAGGCCAGAAAAAGCTTGAATTTCACTTTCTTCATCAACAACGTAAACATTCCTTTCTACTTCCAAAACGTCTTTAGTTGTTGAAAAACTTTTCCTCCAAATTACTCGCCCTGTCAGTACATTAATTGCTGAAACATCTCCTTGATAACTAGCTGCAAATGCAATACCTGATGAAACTGAAGGCTTAGAATCTACATCAATTATTCTTTCTATTTCAGAAGAGCCTTTAGAAATAGTTATTGGAATTTCCCACTCGACCACTCCAGATCTAGGTTCTATCTTGGCTAAATTACCATTTGCAAATCCAACATATAATGCTCCATCATCAAATATTGGAGAACTAGAACCCCTTAAGCTCAAACTTGGTAAAACTGATACATACTCCCATCTGAATTTTCCATCTTTAAGATTTAGAGCTGTAATCTTTCCATTTGTAGTCTGTACAGCCACAATATCTCCATTGGAACTAGGTACAGATAAACTTTCTCCTTCGACTGCAGAAGACCAATTTAGATTGCCATCGCTGAAGTCTAAAGAGAAAACTTCTCCATCAATTGAAGTTACAAATAAAGAATCAAAACTTTTTCCTACACCTGATGACAAATCAATATTTAAATTCTTTTCCCAATTCAACTTACCATTTATGGAATATGAAGAAACCAATCCTGAAGAAGAAAAAGAAAAAATACCATCTGCATCAATAACTAGATCAGTTTTGCCAGTAGCCAAATTTGAAAAGATTTTTTTAGTCCAAGAATCATCAATATCAACTTGTGAATTTATTTTTAATAGTTCGGCAGGTTCTTCGACTATAACTTTGTCAGATTGACAGCCAATTATAAAAAGACAGAGTAAAATAATTGCAAAAATTTTTATCTGTTTAATTTTCATTTGAATCAGCTAGGCTTGATAACTTAAAATTAATTAAGTTTATTTGTGTTTGATTGGTAGATGCTTCTATAGCCATTTCATAATAATTTTGAGCTTTCTTTGAATTAGAAGTTGATTTTTCTAAATCACCTAACTTTTCAAACTTTAAAGCTTCGTAGGAACTAAAACTTCTGTCAAGAACTTCTCTTGCTTCCTCAAACCTTTCAAAATCTATAAAAATTGAAGCTAGTCTTATTCTAGAGAGATCTCGTAAGAAATGTTTTTGAGAGTTTTCGCTTTCTAAATCTAAATTTAATTTTTGCATGAGATCTAAAGCTTTAAGTTCTTCATTATTTTCGAAGTAAATTTTTACTTGATAAAAATTGGCTAAATAATAATAAATTGAACTGGAGTTATTATTTTTCAGTTCATTCAGTTTGCTTTCTAAAATTTCTATCTCAGCCCCATCAAAAGTTGAAAGCTCATTAAGGTAACTTTTATATAATTCTTGAGACATAAAAGTTTTATTTTTTTGATTTGCGGAATATAAAAAATAGAAAGTGGATAAAGACACAATAAGGAGGACTCCTAAAGATAAAACTAAATAGTTTTTTTTAAAATAGTTAAACAATTTTTCTAAATTTAAGTTATCCATTAATAAAATTTCTAATGGTTTGTATTATTTCTTCTTCAGATAAAGTTATTTGATTGTCAGCTAAATTTAAGTTTTTAAGGGCATAAACATTTTTTTTAACTTCTTCACTACCTAATATTATGGCAAAGTCATATTTTTCTCTAATAGCTTTTTTTAATTGAGTCTTAAGATTTGATTTTTGACCATCATATCTCACGACAATACTATCGAATTCACTTCTAATTTTTTCAGAAATTTTTGATCCATCTTTAAATAGATTATTTTCTAAAATAATCACAATTACACTCTTTTTTGATTCAAATTTGTGGTCATCTAGTAAAGAAAATACAAGTCTGTCTAATCCAATAGAAAAACCTGTTGCAGGAATATCTCTTCCGCCTAAACTTTTTGATAATGAATCGTATCTTCCACCCGCGCAAAAAGTGTTTTGACTTCCTAGTGCTTCGGATTTCCATTCATAGACTACATCGTTATAGTAATCTAGACCTCTCACTAATTTTTGATTGATGGAAAAAGGAATGTTCATTTCATTAAGTTTTGATTGAAGTGACTCGAATTTATCAATACTTTCCTGATCATAAAAATCGGCAATCTTTGGAGCTTTTTTTAAGACTTCTTGAGTAGCAGTATTTTTGGAATCTAATATTCTCAGAATATTTGAACCCAATCTATTTCGACTATCTTCGTCTAGTTTATCTTTTATAGGTTCTAAATAGTCTTTAAGAGCTTTAGAAAATTTTTTTTGAGTTTCAATAGACCCCAAGGAATTTATTTCTAAAAAAAAGTTATTTATATCAAGAGAAGAGAAAATCTTATAAGACATTTCTATCATTTCAAATTCAATATTTATACTATCAAACCCATAGGCTTCAACACTTAACTGATAAAACTCTCGACTTCTACCTTTCTGAGGCCTTTCATATCTAAACATAGGACCGTGATAAAACAGTCTAATAGGTCCTTGATCGGTTAAGCCAAAATCAATTGCTGATCTCAAGCAACTTGCAGTTCCTTCAGGTCTTAAAGAAAGAGATTTTCCACTCTTACTTTCGAATGTAAACATCTCTTTATTTACAATATCTGATAACTCTCCTACTGTCCTTTGAAATAAATCAGTACTTTCAATAGTTGGTAATCGTATTTCATTGTAAGAATATGATTCAAAAATTTGGATAATTTTGTTTGTTATTTTACTCCAGATTTTAGAATCACTTGGATTTACCTCGTGCATCCCTCTAATCTTTTGAATTTTTTTCATGTTATGAACTTGCTATCAATTTTTCTTTACTTAAAGCCATTTCCTTTACTTTGAATCTAACTTTTTGTTCAATTTGATCAACAATTTCTTCATTACTTATTTTTTCATCTGGCAATCCATCTACATAAATTAAACTCTTTGGATTTGCGCCAGTAAGGCCAATATGAGCGGCTTTTGATTCACCTGGTCCATTAACATAACAACCTATGATTGCGACATCGATGCTTTCTTTGACATCTTCTAATCTTTTTTCTAATTCATTCATTGTGCCAATTACATCAAAGTTCTGTCTAGAGCAACTTGGACAGGCAATAAAATTTATACCTTTTTTTCTTAACTTAAGAGATTTTAAGATATCAAATCCTACTTTAATTTCGTCTATAGGATCTGACGCCAAAGAGACTCTTATTGTGTCTCCTATACCTTCATTAAGTAATTGACTGATTGCGATTGTTGATTTTACTGTTCCAGATCTTAAGCCCCCAGATTCAGTAAGTCCTAAATGCAGAGGTTGAGAAATTTCCTTTGCAATTAGTCTGTAACTTTCTGTCATTAGATCAATATCTGAAGCCTTAATACTTAGCTTAAAATTTTCAAAATTCTTTCTTCTTAAAATTTCAACATGCGACATAGCAGACTCTACTAAAGCCTCTGGACAAGGTTCGCCGTATTTTTTTTGAAGTTTTTTCTCCAATGAACCCGCATTTACTCCAATCCTAATTGGGATGTTATGGTCTAATGCCGAACTGATAACTTGATTCACTTTATCTTCAGTACCAATATTTCCAGGATTAATTCTAAGACAATCTGCTCCAGCTTTTGCAACCTTCAGAGCTATTTTGTAATCAAAATGAATATCCGCTACTAAAGGAACGTTTGTTGATTGCTTTATTTTTTTAAAAGCTTCTACAGATTTCTCACTAGGCGTGGAAACTCTGACTATATCTGCTCCAGCTACCTCAAGCTGATTAATTTGATTAATGGTAGCTTTGATGTCTTCAGTATTTGTATTAGTCATACTTTGAACTGAAATTGGTGCGTCTCCACCAACTTCCACAGAGCCAACCTTAATTTTTTTAGAAGGTCTTCTTTTAATTTCTGATTTTTTCAACATCTAATCCATCTATTGTATAGAAAGCAGCAGAATTTGAGTTTTTATTTATAAATTTAGCTAAATTTATTTCTTGATTATTTAAAAATATTTTTACAGCAGGAGCGAATCCAATTCTAATTTCAAAAGGAGGATTTCCTATAAGTTCGTATGAACCGGTTTGCATTAATTCATAGAGAATAACTTCATTTTTATCTTCAATGATCACCATGCTTTCTCCATCAATTTCTATATTTATTTTTAAAGGAAAATCTATTGTGATTGGATTTTCTAAAAAATTGTTATTTTCTTGAATAATATCTGGCTCTTCCTTTTTTTCTGCGTTTATTGAGAAATTATTTTTTATAGCGGGATCATTTTCAAACTCCATAAGTATTTGATCTGAAGTTGCATTTTCATCCCGAGAGTTTTCAAATCCGAATAGAAAAAAATAAATAAATACTATGCTTATGGAAAAACCGAAGACATAAACAAGTGACAGATATCTTCTTTTTAATGAATCTTGTTTTTCTTTTTTTAATTCTTTTTCATTATTTTTTTGATCATTAGTCGTCAAAAAATTTTCATACTCTATCAAACAATCTTCTGGATTGAGACCTAAATATAAAAAGTAATTATTAATATGAAATTTAGTAAATACTGGTGGTGGAAGTTTTTTAAAATTGGCAGTCTCAAGATTTGATAGAAACTCAACAGGAATGTTTATTTCTTTTGAACAAGACTCTAATGTTAAGTTCTTTAAATTTCTGGCCTCTTTTATCTTTGAGATCCAATCATTTTTCATGATTAATCGAGAATTTCCGACATTATATCAATTTCTCTTTGAGCAGATTCAAGAGAGTCAGAACCATGAACAGCATTCTTTGATAAAGATTCAGCAAATTTTGCTCTTAATGTTCCTTCATCGGCATCATTAGGATTTGTCGCGCCCATTAATTTCCTATAGTTATTAACCGCATTTTTGCCTTCTAAAACTTGAACTACTGAGTCACTTGAAGTCATAAATTCAACTAATTCAGAGAAAAAAGGTTTCTCGGAATGTTCTGAGTAAAATTTTTCTGCTATTTCACGAGAAATCTTGACTTTTTTTGACTTTAAAATTGACAAGCCGTTTTCAGAAATTAAATAATTGATATCTTCGACAAAACCGTTCTTGACAGCGTCTGGTTTAATTATGCTTAAAGTTTGTTCCATAATTTAATCTAATTCGTCTATCCAGAGCGCCTGAATAGCCTCAAGTATTCTTTCATTACATTTATCTAATTCATCATCAAAGCCTTTTAGATTAGAAACTAAATTCCTCAAGTCAGTAAATAGAATCTTTTCTGGATTTTTTTCAGGATATTTTTCCAATAAAGCATCCACTATTTCATATGTATCAATCCACTTCATTAGATTAAAGGTTTTAAGCTTGGTTAAACAAATTCTGATCTATGCTGAAGCTTTCTCCGCATCCACATTTGGCAGATATATTTGGATTATTAAAAACCAATTCTGAATTTAAACCCTTTTTTACATAATCAATTTCAGTACCCTTAAGAAAAATAAAACTTTCTTTGCTGATAAACAAATCTATGTTGTCAAAGTTGATAATGTAGTCATCTTTTTCAGCATTTTGTACAAAAGAAAGGTCATAAGCATATCCAGAACAACCTGAAGATTTAACGCTTACTCTCACCCCGGTAGAATTATTTTGTTTAAGAAGGCTAGAAATATGATCTATAGCACTATTTGATAAACTGAAATCTTTCTTTGATATAGTGTTTTTCATGTCTGTATTTTTATTTTCTTTTTTTGGGTGATTTTCAGAGACCATATTAATTGTATATTTTGGAATTTCAATAGTAAGGTCTTCTTTATCAACTATAGTTTGACAACTTAGTCTTGATTTCGGCTCCAATCCCCAAGCTTTATCTAAAAGATCTTCTTCATCATCTGTAGACTCATTTAAAGAATCGAAACCATTTCTAAAAATCACATGGCATGTGGTACAAGCGCATGATAGTTCACAAGCGTGCTCAATATCTATTGAATTGTCTAAAAGGTTTTCGCAAACTGATTTACCAACAGTTGCATCTATCTCTGCTCCGTCAGGGCAGAGTTCTGCATGAGGTAAAATCTTTATTTTGGGCATTAATCATTATTTCTTCGACTTTTAAAATCATCAATTGCTCGGTGAATTGCTTCTTCAGCTAAGACACTGCAATGTATTTTAATGGCCGGTAGTTCTAAAATGTCTACTATTTCCTGATTTGAAATTTGTTGAGCCTCTTCAATAGTCTTACCTTTGAGCATATCTATTAATTGACCGCTTGATGCTATAGCAGAGCCACAACCATAAGTTTTAAATTTTGCATCTACAATAACGTTCTTATTGTCTACGTTTTCACACTTAATTTGAAGTTTCATCACATCACCACAAGCTGGAGCACCAACTATGCCGGTTCCAACTCTATGAAAGTCTTTGTCTCCAGGTTTCCAACGACCAACACTGGCACCTTCTGGATTTTTTAAAGTTTTTTCAAATTTATCTACAACTTTTTGTGAATAAGCCATATTTACCTCACCATAATAACTTGTTCAAGCCCACTCTATTTTATCTAAATCTACGCCATCTTGATACATTTCCCATAAAGGAGATATTTCTCTAAGTTGAGCCACAGACTCTTGGACTAATTTTACAGTAGACTTAACTTCTTCTTCCTTAGTGAATCTACCAAAAGAAAACCTTATAGAACTATGCGCTAACTCATCAGGCCTCCCTAAAGCACGAAGAACATATGAAGGTTCTAAACTTGCTGAAGTACATGCAGAGCCAGAAGAAACAGCAATATTTTTAAGCGCCATGATTAAGGATTCTCCTTCAACATAATTAAAAGATAAATTGAAGATCCCAGGATAACCATTATCAATAGAACCATTCACATAAATTTCTTCCATTTCGCTTAAACCATTCCAAAGAATATCTCTATATGAAGATATTTTTGAAAGATCACTTTGCATTTCAGTTTGGGACAATTTAAAAGCTTCACCCATACCAACTATTTGGTGAGTAGGTAAAGTACCAGCTCTTATGCCTCGTTCTTGACCCCCTCCATGAAAAAGCGGTTGTAATCTAATTCTAGGCCTTCTCCTTACAAAAAGCGCCCCTATACCTTTTGGACCATATATTTTATGAGCAGAAAAAGACATAAGATCTACTTTAAGCTGAGATAAGTCTATTTCTATTTTTCCTGCGCTTTGAGCTGCATCAACATGAAAAATTATTCCCTTATTCCTACAAAGCTCGCCAATTTTCTCGATATCATTAACGACGCCGATTTCATTATTAATATGCATGAGAGAAACAAGAGTTGTTTCTTCTCTAATATTTTCTTCAATACTTTCAATTGAAATTTCTCCATTTTCGTTGGGATCTAAATATGTCACTTCGAAACCTTCGCTTTCTAATTGTCTACACGTATCTAATACAGCTTTGTGTTCAATTTTAGAAGTTATTATGTGATTGCCTTTTTCTTTATAAAAATTTGCAGCTCCCTTAATAGCTAAATTATCCGATTCAGTAGCTCCTGAAGTCCATATAATTTCTCTGGGGTCACAATTGACTAAAGTGGATACGTTGATTCTTGCTTCTTCTACCAATTCTTCAGCCTGCCAACCAAAGGCATGAGATCTTGAACCAGGATTTCCAAAATTACCGTCGAGAGAAAGGCAATCTTTCATCTTATCGATAACTCTCTGGTCCACAGGAGTCGTTGAAGCATAGTCAAAATACAGAGGTTTCATGTGTTTATTATGTTGTCTAAAAAGATAAATACAAGTTTAGGTACAAAATTAACTCTTAATATAATAACCTTATTATAACATCGAATTAAGGTACAGTAAATTTTTATAACTTTTTTTTAAAAAATCTTATAATTAATTTAAAAAGTTGATTTAACAGCATTTCTAGGTATATAATTTGAAAAATAAAACTGCATAAAAAGGTACAAGTCGTATAAATTAAATTTCATGGATAAAAAATATTTATTTAAAAGGAACAGTATTTGGTGGGTTAAAGTTGCTGTACCTAAAAAATTTAGAAGTGAGTTTGGTTATGATTTAAGACAAACAACCGGAGAGAAGGATTTAGATAAAGCTTTATTAGTAAGAGATTCTATTGTTTCTAATTTAAAGTCTAAGTTCTTAAATGGTGTTTTGGAAAATAACACAGATGATTTCTTACAAAAGACTGATATTACCGATCCTCAATATTTTCATAAAGTTGTCGACTGTCAGTATGCATGCCCTGCTCATACGAATGTTCCAGAATATATAAGACTTATAGCTCAAAAAAAATATACTGATGCTTACATGCTTAACTGGGAGTCTAATGTATTTCCTGGAATATTGGGTAGAACTTGCGATAGACCATGTGAGCCTGCTTGCCGAAGAACAAGAACTCATGATAAGCCGGTTGCCATTTGCAGATTAAAAAGAGTTACTTATGACAATAAAGGAGATATTGAAGATCTGTTACCCGAAACTCCTAAAGTAAAAAATGGAAAAAAGATAGCGATGATCGGTGGTGGTCCAGCATCTTTAACAGTTGCCAGAGATCTTCTTCCGCTCGGCTACGAATGTACTATTTTCGAAAAAGATACAAAACCAGGTGGTTTAATGAGAACTAATATTCCTTCTTTTAGATTGCCTGAATCTGTTTTAGACGAAGAAGTATTTAGAATAATAAAAATGGGAGCAGATTTAAAAACAAACACATATATTGATGACCTTAAACCTCTTATAGATGATTTTGATGCAGTTTTTGTTGGTTCTGGAGCACCCAAAGGAAAAGATTTAAATCTACCCGGTCGTAAAGAGGCGCAAGATAATATTCATATAGGTATTGATTGGCTCACTAGTATTGCTTTTGAACATACCAAAGAAATAGGCAAAAAAGTATTGGTCATTGGAGGAGGAAATACAGCTATGGATTGTTGCAGGTCTGCCATTAGACTTGGAGCTAAAGACGTAAAAGTAACTGTTCGTAGCCCTTTCAAAAAGATGAAAGCCTCGGATTGGGAAATTGAAGAAGCAATGGAAGAAGGTATTCCAATCCTTGATAATACTAGTCCAAAAGAATTTTTATTGGACGATGCTGGAAAACTTTGTGGAATGAAATTCGACAAAATGATTTTTGAAGAAGTTGATGGTAAATCAAAACTTGTACCTAGTGGAGAAGAAGTTATTTATGAATGTGACGATGTGCTTCTCGCTATCGGACAAGATAACGCATTCCCTTGGATTAGAAAAGATATAGGAATTGAATTTGGTGAATGGGATATGCCGATTGTAGATAAAATCACTATGCAATCATCTCATCCAAAAGTTTTTTTTGGTGGTGATGCCGCTTGGGGTCCAGAAAATATAATCTGGGCAGTTGCTCACGGTCACCAAGCTGCTATCTCGATTGATAATTTTTGTTCAAATGTTGATTTAAAAATTAGGCCTGAACCTATTACAAATCTTGTAAGTCAAAAAATGGGAATACATGAATGGTCTTACGATAATGACATCTCTCAAGCTAAAAGATTTGAAGTTCCTCATGCTGACTTATCTAAAGCTTTAGATGACTTAAAAATGGAAGTTGAACTAGGTTTTGATGAAAAACTTGCATTAGAAGAAGCTCAACGTTGTCTAAATTGTGATATGCAAACTGTATTCGAAGATGATTTATGCATTGAATGTGATGCTTGTGTTGATATATGTCCTACTGACTGTATAAATTTTATTGATAACGATACCGAACAAGAAATTAGAGGAAAACTAAGGGTCCCTGCGCTTAATCTAGATCAAAGTCTCTATGTTTCTGGAGAATTAAAAACAAAACGCAGAATGGTAAAAGATGAAGACATGTGTGTTCATTGTGGGCTTTGTGCTGAAAGATGCCCGACTGGTGCGTGGGACATGAAAAAACATAAATATATTGAAGGCCACACCTTAAATAACAAAGTAAAAGTTAAAGAGGTCGCATAATGCTTGACCCAAAATCTTTTCAATCTATAGAAACAGTAAATGATTTTGTAATTAAATTTGCAAATGTAAATGGAACAGGTTCTGCAAGTGCAAACCAAATGTTCGCTAAAGCAATTTTCAGAATGGGGATTCCAGTCAGTCCAAAAAATATTTTTCCGTCAAACATTCAAGGTTTACCAACATGGTTTGAAGTAAGAGTCAGTGAAAAAGGCTATTTAGGTCAAAGAGGAGGTGTAGATATTGCAGTTGCAATGAACCCACAAAGTTACTCTAAAGATATTGAAGAAATTTCTGAAGGAGGATATTTGATTTACGATTCTACTTGGAAAAGAAACTTTAATAGATCTGACATTAATATTGTTGAAATTCCTCTTACGCAGTTATGTGTTGATTCTTTTAAAAATCCAAAACAAAGAGCTCTTTTTAAAAATATTGCATATGTAGGCGCATTAGCAGCTTTAATGGAAATAGAATATGAAGTATTGGAAACAATTATTTCGGAGCAATTTGCAAATAAGCCAGCTCTAATTGAACCAAACATCAAAGCTTTAAATCTTGGGAGAGATTATGTTTTAGAGAATCTTGAATATCCAATTGGAATTAAATTATCAAGAAGAGATCTTTTAAAAGATAAGATTCTTATATCTGGAAACGAAGCTGCCGGCCTTGGAGCAGTTTATGGAGGAGCGACTTTTTGCTCTTGGTATCCTATAACCCCATCGACTTCACTTGCTGAAGGTTTTGAAAAGTATGCAAAAAAATACAGAGTAAATGAAACTACTGGTAAGAATCTTTATGCGAGTGTTCAAGCTGAAGATGAACTGGCAGCTGTTGGCATGGCTATCGGTGCCAACTGGAATGGAGCTAGAGGCTTTACAGCTACCAGTGGTCCTGGAATTTCTTTAATGAGTGAATTTCTTGGATTGGCGTACTTTGCTGAAATTCCTTTGGTTGTTTTTAACGTTCAACGCGGTGGTCCATCAACTGGAATGCCTACTAGAACTCAACAATCTGATGTCTTAGCTTGTGCTTATGCTTCACATGGTGATACCAAACATGTCCTTCTTTTTCCAGCTGATCCTAAAGATTGTTTTGATTTTTCCGCAAAAGCTTTTGATTTGGCAGATCAACTACAAACTCCTGTATTCGTAGTCAGTGATTTAGATATGGGAATGAATGATTGGGTTTGCGATAAATTTGAATGGAGTGATTCTTTCTCATACAACAGAGGGAAAGTTCTTGGTTTTGAAGAGCTAGAAAAACTAGATTCCTATGGAAGATATTTAGATTCGGATAATGATGGGATTTGTTATAGAACTTATCCGGGAACTCATCCTGAAAAAGGAGCCTATTTTACAAGAGGTACTTCTCACGATGAGTATGCAAGATACACAGAAGATGGAAATATAAATGCTGAAACTCTAATGAGACTAATGAGAAAATTTAGAACTGCATCAGAACTTGTGCCCCCACCTATTATCGAAATTAATGGAGAGGATAGTTGTGGAATTATATATTATGGAAGCTCAAAACCTGCAGTCTTAGAAGCAAAAGATATCCTTAAAACAAAAGATATTAATGTCGATCTTATGCAAATTAGGTCTTTTCCATTTAATCTTGATGTTTGGGAATTTATCGCAAGTCATGATCGAATTTATGTTGTAGAACAAAATAGAGATAGTCAAATGAGGACTTTAATTATGGCAGAAGGAGGTATTTCAGCTGAAATTCTTAGACCCTTAGTTCATTTTACAGGTGACCCTATTGAGGCCTCTTACATTGTTAATAAGATTTCCGAAAGAGAAGTAAATTATAAATCTCATAAAAACATAAAAGAGAGATAAAAATGTCATTTAAAAAACCTATAAATCATCACCCTAGGCTTGAAGTAAATAAACTTGGACTTACGAGAAGAGATTATGAAGGAGCAATATCAACTTTATGTGCTGGTTGTGGGCATGATTCAATTAGCGCTTGCATTATTGAGGCTTGCTTTCAGTTAAATATAGAAGCCTATAAAGTTGCTAAGCTTTCAGGTATCGGATGTTCTTCTAAAGCTCCAGCTTATTTTTTAAATCAATCTCATGGATTTAATTCTGTTCATGGACGCATGCCGTCAGTAGCGACAGGAGCAAACTGCGCAAATGGTGATTTACTTTATCTTGGGATTTCAGGAGACGGAGATAGCGCTTCTATTGGAATTGGTCAATTTATTCATGCGATAAGAAGACAAATAAATATGGTTTATTTTGTAGAAAATAATGGCACTTATGGACTTACTAAAGGCCAATTTTCAGCAACTAATGATTTGGAATCAAAAAATAAATACGGAGAGGATAATTTATTTAAACCTATTGATTTAGCCTCAATGGCTATTCAACTAGGAGCAAGTTATGTTGCTCGAAGTTTTTCAGGAGATAGAGATCAATTGATTCCCTTAATTAAAGGAGCAATACAACACAAGGGTTTTGCTTTACTAGACATTATAAGTCCTTGCGTAACATTTAATAATCATGATACTTCAACAAAGAGTTATGATTACATTAGAAATCATAATGAGGCGGTAGGAAAAACAGATTTTGTCCCCTTGGGTGAAGAAATTACTACTTCCTATAAATCTGGTTCTTCAATTGAAGTAAACTTGCATGACGGTTCAAAAATTGCACTAGAAAAAGTTAATTCTAAGTTTGACCCAACAAATCCAGGTAAATCGTTAAGTTACATAAGAGACAAAAGCGAAGAAGGTAAACTATTAACTGGACTTTTATATTTTGATGAATCTTCTGGAGATCTTCATGAAACTTTAAATTTAACCAAAACTCCTTTAAATCAACTTTCTCAAAAGGATCTTTGTCCTGGCGAAGAAATCTTAGATAAAATTAATAAAGGATTAAGTTAAATCTACTCCTAAACGATGAGCGATTTCTTGATAAGATTCAACAACATCGCCTAAACCAAGTCTAAATCTATCTTTATCTAATTTCTTTTTGGTTTCCTTATCCCAGACGCGACATCCATCTGGAGTAAATTCATCCCCAAGTAAAATCTTTCCATCTGAAATTCCGAATTCAATTTTAAAATCAACTAAAATCAGATCGGCGGCGTCAAATAAAGAAACTAAAATTGAATTAGTCTTCATTGTAAGATCTTTCATGATATCAATATCATCTTCTTTAGCCCAACCAAAGGCTGTGATATGACAGTCATTTATCAAAGGATCACCTAAATCATCGTCTTTGTAAAAGAATTCGAATATAGGCGGATCCATCTTCATACCTTCTTCTAAGCCTAATCTCTTACAAATACTTCCTGCGGCATAATTTCTCACAACACATTCAATCGGAAACATATCTAGAGACATCACAATACTTTCATTGGGGTTTGATACTTCTAAATGATGATTTGGAACATCATTCTTTTTTAGATGTTCCATTATGTGGCTATTAAACCTATTATTTACAGTTCCTTTCCCTGCTATTTGTTCTATTTTTTTTCCGTCAAAAGCTGATGTATCATCTTTATATTCCATGATTAACTTCAATGGGTCGTCGGTTAAATACAATGATTTAGCCTTTCCTGTTTTTAATAACTCTTTTTTTTCTAACATATTTTATGTGAGAGCTTGATTTATCTGTGAAATGATCTCTTTAGAAACTTCTAAATCTTTATTCTCCATGAAAATAGAGATTATTGAAATATCTTCTTCGATTTTTTCTATTCTCACTTGGATAACTCTATTATTTTCGTTTCGATTAAAAAATGAAGGGCTTCCTTTCCATGACAAATAAAATTTGCCTTCGTCTCTATTTTTATCAACCAAATCTAATCCTGCAATAGTTAAAGATCTTTCAACGGCAGCCCAAGCTCTTGGAAAACTAATCATTACCTTAATTTTAGTCTCTCCATCATTTTCATCCTCGTAAACAATAGCTTTATCTTCATTATTTAAATTCAAAGCAACTAAAGAAGTACCGCTAACTGGTCCTGAATTACTAAAATGATCAAGTAAAAGTCTTGAATGATTTTCAATTAATTCTGTATCTAATTTTACTTTTACCCAATTATCTTTTTCTTTAACCAATTGAGAAATAAATAACTCAGAACTTTCTCTTTGAAGACCTCTTTCTAACTTGTATTGAAATTTTGACGTAGCTCCAAGATATTCAAAAGATTGTGTTTCAATTACACCTTGATTGGGATCTATGGTCCCAACGTTGAGAGAATCATCGTTTTGTATAAACTCTTCAATAATTGGCCAAACTTTACTTGGCTCTATTCCTAAATATATCCATCTAATCTCACCAAGAGAATGCAATCTAATTTCATTTTTGTTTTCTGCCGAAAAAAATTGATTTGGCAGTGGAAGTTCATATGCTTGTCTTGGGAGTTGTATTTTTGTATCGGGTATGGGGTAAAAATCTATGATGTTATCGATATTTTTTTCTAAAATTTTTTCAATACTTTCGTTATTTTCTTCATTTAAATATTTATTAGATCTAGCTTGTTCTGGATCTGAAGCGCAAGATAAAAATAATAGTAAGATATGGAAAATTGAAATTTTTTTCATTTATATTAATTTCAGAACTTTTAATTCATTTTGGATTTCGGAGTGAAATCTCTCATCAAGCCAAGTTAAAGGCAATCTTATTCCTTTGTCAATTAGCCCCATTAAATGTAAAGCATATTTAACTGGAATCGGGTTTGATTCTAAAAAAAGAAGCTTATTGATTTTTCGTAAAGACTCTTTGATATCTTTACCTTCTTCAGAATTACTTTTTGCAGCTTCATACATATTTACAACTAATTTAGGAAGAATATTTGAAGTTACAGATATTGTTCCATGCCCGCCTTTTAAAATAAAATCAAAAGATGTTTCATCATCGCCTGAATAAAGAGAGAAATTTCCAGTATCAATTTCTAATTTGCATTCTTTTTGTAAATTTTCTAAAACTCCCATATCACCTGTTGCATCTTTTATTCCAATTATATTTTTATGAGAGCAAAGTCTTCCAACTGTCGATACATCAACGTTACTTGCAGTTCTAGAAGGAACATTATAAATGATTTGAGGAAGATCAACTTTTTCTGCAATTTCACTAAAATGAAGAAATAATCCTTCTTGTGTGGGTTTGTTGTAATAAGGAGATACTAATAACGCAGCATCTGCTCCTAATTTTTTTGCTTCATGAGTTAGTGTAATGGCTTCCTGTGTAGAATTAGCTCCCGTTCCAGCAATAATTGGAATTCTTCCATTTGAGACTTCTATGAAAAATTTTATGATTTCTAGATGCTCCTCCACATCAACTGTGGCAGATTCGCCAGTTGTGCCAACAGAGACTAAAGCATTTATACCTTCAGAAATTTGATATTCAATTAAATTTTTGAGAGAAGAGAAATCTATAGTTCCGTCAGATTTCATTGGAGTAGCTAATGCAGTTATTGCGCCTGAAATTTTCATTAATTACTTTATTTTATAATAGTTTTAATTAATAATTTAAGAATAAATATGGAAACAAAATTAAATAAAAAAGTTCCTAATTTTAATGTGTCTGTAACAGGAAATTCAAAATTAGATTCTAAGGACCTTCTCGGAAAAAAAGTGGTTATATACTTTTACCCTAAAGATAACACGCCTGGATGCACTACAGAGGGTGAAAATTTTAGAGATCTTTATCCTAAATTCAAAAAATTAAATACGGAAATTTATGGTGTATCTAGAGAAAGCATTAAATCGCATGAAGGGTTTAAAGAAAAATTTAGTTTTCCTTTCGAATTAATTTCTGATCCTGATGAATCTTTGTGTAAATTATTTGATGTCATAAAAGAAAAAAGTATGTATGGCAAAAAATATTTGGGTATTGAGAGAAGTACTTTTTTAATTGATGAAAAAGGAAAATTAATAAAGGAATGGAGAAAAGTAAAAGTTCCTGGTCATGCCGAAGAAGTTTTAGAATCAATTATTAATCTAACTGGTTAGTTCTTTTTTGGGCCATACCCTAAATATTGCCCTGATAAAGGTTGCTATTGGGACAGCTAATAAAAGGCCCCAAAACCCCCAGATTCCGCCAAAAACCAGAATAGCAAGTATTATCAATACAGGATGCAAATTTACTTCTCTTCCTAATAATAGAGGAAACAAAAAATTACCATCAAGAGTTTGAATAATTAAATAACTAATTAGAAAAACAAAAAACGTAGTTTCTAATCCATACTGAAATAAACCAATTGCAACAACTGGGATAGTAACAATAATAGCTCCAAAAAGAGGAATTAAAACTGAAAGCCCGACCATAATGCCTAACAAAATTGAATAATTGACCCCAATTAGTGAGAAAACTATTGAAGTAATTAAACCAACAATTATCATTTCTAAAGCTTTCCCCCTGATGTATCCAAACAATTGAACATTTAAGTCTGACCATAATGTGGAAAGTAATTGTGAATTTTTTGGTAAAAAGAAAGTTGCATATTCAATCATCTCGTTTTTATCTTTCAAGAAAAAGAATACAAAGAAAGGAATCAAAATAATGTAAATTAATGCGTTCATCATTGCTGAAAATCCTGCATTCATTTGAATTAAAATCTGCTCAGCAATAGAAGGTAAAAATGAAGTTATGCTTCCGACAAGGCCTTCTACTTGGTTTTGAGTAAATAACTCTGGATAAGTCTCTAATAAATTTTGAGCAAGTCTTTCAACATAACTTGCAATAGCTGGCAATTCGTTGATTAAAGACCCAATTTGAGCGGTTATTAAAGGAAGAAGTAAGAAGATCGAAATATAAAAAGCAGTAAAAATTATAAGAGCCAGAAATAATGAAATTTTTTCTGACAATCCTCTTGAATAAAAATATGACATCGCACCGTTTAATAAATAAGCTATTAAAAGTGCTATAAAAAAAGGGGTTATGAGACTTCCAATAAAATAAATTAAAACGATAGCAATAAATAAAATGATCAAAGCTGCATATTGTTCTTCTTTAAAGAAATAAGTATCAAAGAAATTTTTTAAAAAATTGATCATATAAAATTAATGAATATTTATTTAAAATAGTTTTACTAGAATTATACTTTTTTAAATGAAATATTTTTATTTATTTTTAATTTTGTGTTTCTCTTCGTTTTCATTTTTACAGACAGATGACAACTTACCTATGTTGGGTGATCCATCTTCAGCCGCTATTTCACTGTCAGGAGAATACGACTTAGGAAGACTTTGGCTATCAATTTTTAGGTCCTCAATTAAAGAATATGAAGATCCTCTTACTACAACTTATATTGAGGATTTAATTTACAGAATTTCTGAGACTAGTGAAGTTAGAGATAGAAGATATGAATTCGTTGTAATTGATGATTCTTCGATAAATGCATTCGCTGCTCCTGGAGGAATTATTGGGATCAATAAAGGTATGTTTTTGAAAACTGACTTTGAGGCTGAATTTGCATCAGTGATGTGTCACGAATTAGCTCACTTGAGCCAAAGACATTTTGCAAGATCTCAATCTCAGGTAACCGCACTAGGCAATGCATTACTTATTTTAGGAAGTGTTGCAGTCGCAGCTGCTTCTGGAAGCGCTGAAGGAATTTATCTTGGGCCTGCTCTAATTCAACAACTTTCAATTAATTACACTAGAAGCAACGAAAAAGAAGCAGATAGAATAGGATTCAATAATTTAGTGAGAGCCGGATTTGATCCCAAAGGTATGACAAGCATGTTTCAAAAACTTCAAAAATCAAGAGGAGCAAACGATGAGGAATTTTCCTATCTTATGAGCCACCCTCTTCCCAAAGAAAGAATTACTGATGCGAGGTTAAGAGAGAATTCGATAGAAAAGAAAGGAGAATACAGAGATTCTCTGGATTTTTATTTAATTAAAGCAAGATCGATTGTCTCCTCGTCAACTAATCATAGAGATTTGGTGAAAGAATACGAAAAAATTCTTAGGTCTAGCGCAACACAAAAATCGATCGTTGCAGCTGAATACGGTTTAGTATTGACTCATACTAAATTAAAAAATTTTCCTTTAGCATTTAAACTTTTAAGAGCTTTACTAGATCAATTTCCAGACAATTTAATTCTCCAAACAACTTTGATGGAATTACATTTGGAAGAGGAAAATAACTTTGAGGCTGTTTCGGTGGGAGAAACTTTACTAAGCTTGAATGAAAATAATTATGCAATTTCAAAAATTTTATCAAAAGCTTATATACAAAATGATCAGGCTAAAGAAGCAGAAGTTGTTTTAAACAAATTAAGCAGAAATAGACCGTCGGATCCTTCAGTATGGTATCAGCTTGCAGAGGCTCAAGGATTAGCTGGCAACATTCTTGGTCTTCATAGGTCTCGTGCCGAATACTTTATGTTAACTGGAAGATACGATGCCGCAATATTTCAATTAAGAGAGGCTTTGAAACTTTCAAAAAACTTTTTTGAGATAAGAGAATCTATTGTTAATCGTTTGGAAGATATATTTGAAACAAAAAAAGCTTTAAGAGAGCTTTCATAGATTAATTTGTAATCAGATTTGAAGAAAGTTCAACCTTTCCTCCGCCCAAAATATGGATGTGTAAATGAAATACAGTTTGTCCTGCATTTTCTCCATTATTAATAACAACATTGAAGGCATCATCTATTTCGAATTCTTTAGCCATTTTTTTTACTATTGTCATTAAATGTCCCAACAATTGAGAGTCTTCATCTGAGCTTTCTGAAAGTTTTGTTATGAGTTTTTTTGGAATAACTAGTAGATGAACTGGAGCTTTAGGAGCGATATCCTTGATTACTACACACAAATCGTCTTCATACAAAATTTCAGATGGAATTTCTTTATCGATAATTTTTTGAAATATAGTCTTATCCATTTTTTAAAAAAATCTATAACTTAAATAAGTAGATAATAAGCAAAGAAAGAGAGTCATGAACAAATAAAGAAAACTTTCTAAAATTCCTATTTGTTCATAAAATATTATTGCTTCTTTTGTGAAGGTAGAAAACGTAGTAAAAGAGCCTAAAAATCCTACCCCAAAAAAAAGTTGCAATGATTTAGAAGAGAAAATTTCTTCACTCATCAAAAATCCAATTAATAAGCATCCTGCAATATTAATCAATAAGGTACTCGCTGCAAATCCAAAAATAGAAAGATTATTTAGAATATTTGATAAAAAGAATCTTGATCCTGCTCCGAGACCGCCACCAACGAAAATCAAAACGTAACTCATTATTCCTGGTGGGTCGTATAGGATTCGAACCTATGACCAATTGATTAAAAGCCAACTGCTCTACCAACTGAGCTAACGACCCAAAAAGAAAGGATTATATCAAATCACTTATTAAGTTTAACTAATTCTTCATTCGAAAGAATAGCTGCGCTTGAATCAGGATAATTTTGTATAACTTTATTAAAATTATTTATAGCGCTATTTTCGTCCTCAAGCTCAATAAGAATTAATCCTAATTTGTAATAAGACTCTGGAGCTCTTGCATTATCTGGAAAATTTAATACAAGAGAACTAAAAGTCTCAAATGAATCTTGAAACATTTGTTGTTGTAAATATATATCTCCTAAATAAAAATATGCCTCAATAACGTATTCCCCTTGTGGGTAAGACAGGATCAACAGCCTAAGATTTTCAGCCGCTTCTGAATATCTTGAATTTTCTATCAATTTTAACGAATTTGACCACAATGAAAATTCTTCTTCTGATTCGTTACTACTTGTTAATCCTGATAATGGATTTTCTTCAGGATCATTAAATTCTTCCTCTAATTCCTCTTCTGCTAATAAAATAAGTGTTTCTAGTTGATGAATTCTTTTGTCTAAATCTACGTAACGCAATTGATTAGATTCTTCAATTCTTTGCAGATCATAATTATTTTGGTCAATTTTATTAGACAAGTTTGAAATTTCTGCCTCTAATTTGTTGAGTTTATCAAGCAAAACCTCTAAAGCATCTTGATCAGATTGAGAAAAGAAAATTGCTGAAAAAAATACAATATTGATTACTAAAAGAAATTTCTTCATTTTAAAATACTACTTAGAATAAGGAGATCTCAACCCTCCTATTCTGCTTCCAGTCTTCTTCAGATGAACCATAGCTGACGGGTTTCTCTTCTCCATAACTTATGATTTTAATTTTTGAAGAGGAAACTCCTTGAATTATCAAATAATTTTTTACTTCTATAGCTCTTTTTTCTCCTAAGGCCAGATTGTATTCTCTAGTACCTCTTTCATCGCAGTGACCTTCTAATCTAATTAAGCTGGCTTTTTTTGATTCTGATACATACTGAGAAAGAATATTTTTTGTTTCATCACTAAGATTACTTTTATCAAAATCAAAATAAACTCTGTCTGCCAGAGAGGTTTCAATTTTATCTTCCTCATTGAAATCTATGCCATCAATTTCTACGTAATTTGTTTGACTTACAGAGTCAC
>ENA-OSEY01000198-OSEY01000198.1-marine-metagenome-genome-assembly--contig:-NODE-198-length-44153-cov-8.054429_pt1 | contig 44153 bp, 34 predicted proteins | sample MGYA00248465_ERZ534230 | MGnify/ENA primary metagenome ERZ534230 (study PRJEB26409, sample SAMN06344110) | marine metagenome | isolation source: Sea water from surface | place: Atlantic Ocean:Southern... | reverse complement strand
AAAAAAAAGGCAAAAACCCTATAAACTTATAGTTTTTTTGCCCCCATCATTAATCATGTCAATATGATTAAATTCTTTAAAAAGTTGCCAAAAATTCATCTTATTTATAATTATAGTCTCTTTTTTTGGGGTAATCAACCTTTTTTGAGCATTATCTATTAAATAAATAATATGCAATTTCTGTTCATTTTGTTGATTTATGCATTAATAATGCTGAATTCTGTTATTTCATATGAAATTTATAGACATTAACTTTTTTCATGGATAAAACACTTAAACCAATAATCGAGAAGGTTCATGCTAGAGAGATTTTAGACTCGAGGGGATTTCCAACAGTTGAAGTGGAAATTACAGCATCGGGTCATAAAAGTATATCTGCTGTTCCTTCAGGAGCATCTACAGGAGAATTTGAAGCTCTAGAACTAAGAGATGGAGATACCAAAAGATTTCACGGTAAAGGTGTTTTAAAAGCTGTGGATCACGTTTTAAACAATTTTGGACCAGCATTGATTGGTAAAGATGCAAGCAACCAAAAAGAAATTGACGATTTACTTATTAATATTGACGGTTCTTCAAATAAAAGTACGTTTGGTGCAAACGCCAGCTTAGGAATATCAATGGCTTGTTCAGTCGTTAGTGCTACTTTTTATAATAAGTCATTATATCACTACTTAAACCCTAATAGTAATGTAATGCCTGTACCAATGATCAACGTCCTCAACGGCGGAATGCATGCAGACCAAGGTTCTGACCTTCAAGAAATTATGTTATTCCCACATGGTGCAAAAAACTTTAAGCATTCTCTTCAAATGGGCTCTGAGGTATTTCATTGTTTAAAAAAAGAGTTAAAAAAGCAAGGACTAGGAACAACGGTGGGTGATGAAGGCGGATTTGCTCCGGCACTAAAATCAAACGACCACGCAATTGAGCTCCTTCTTAATTCTATCGAAAAAGCTGGGTTTAATATTGGGAATGATATTTCTTTAGCTTTAGACGTGGCAGCATCAAGTTTTTATAAAAATCATAAATACCATTTAAAGGTTGATGGAAGCGTTTTAGATACTGATGGAATGATTGGTTTTTATGAAGATTTAATTAAAAAATACCCAATTGTTTCGATTGAAGATGGTTTAGATGAAAACGATTGGGAGGGTTGGGCTAACATGAACAAAGTACTTGGTTCAAAGATTCAAATTGTAGGTGATGATTTAACTGTAACTAACCCAAAAAAGCTAGAAAAAGCAATTGAGCAAAACTCAATGAATTCTATATTAATCAAGTTGAATCAAATTGGGACTGTTTCAGAGACAATCAAGGCCATAGAGATGGCTAAGAAAAATAATATGAATTATATCATTTCACACAGATCAGGTGAAACGGAAGATACTTTTATCTCTGATCTATCAGTTGCAATGGATGGCGGACAAATTAAAACAGGTTCAGTGTGTCGATCTGATAGAACTGCAAAATATAATCGACTTCTAAGAATTGAAGAAGAGCTCCAAAACTCAAAATTGTGTAATTCTTTAAACTTTATTAAATGAAGTCATTTTTCTCACTAACAAACCTCTTAATGGTCACAATTGTTGTTGGCTGCATATCTCTGCTTCTGTTTAGCGACAGGGGATTAATTAATTTATGGTCACTTAAAAAAGAAAAATTAGAAATTCAAAATGAAATCAATGATTTAAGAAATCAAATTGCTATGCTTGAAAAAGAAGAAGAGAAGTTAAAATTTGATGAAAAATACATTGAAAAAATTGCTCGAGAAAAATTTAAAATGGTTAAACCTGGAGAAAGAGTTTTTAAAGTAACGGACGGGGAATCTAACTAAATAAATCTTTTGCAACCTTAAATGACTTTACATCTGGAAAGTGATATCTTACCAGCTCTGACATAAATCTAGTCATTATTTTTCTTTCATAATTAGGCATATTTTTTGATTTATGCATTCCACTAAGATCTAAATCAAATATTAGATTCAAATCGTCTAATAAATTTGGATTTTTTTGCTGAAAACGTAAGATTATCGGATGTTTTTTTGCGCTTAAAATGTCATACCCGCTGTTTTTAAGAAAATGCAATATAAAGTAATAAAAAGCGTTATTAAGATTTTTGTTATTATGGTCAAAATAAAGCATTACAGATTGTAATGTATCATATGTCTTTGTGTCAGGAATTTCTTCATCATAGCTTTTATCAATTATTTCTAGCATAGATGTACAAAGCACTGTTTTTTTTAAGTCTGCACATATATTCTCCCAGTCGTTTATAAGTTTTACGCTATAAACTGGATGTATTTGTTTTTTAGGGTGATGCGTATAATTAATCTCGACCTCATTTAATTGCTGATATATCGCTTTGTTAGGTGACTTTTGCCTCATTGCTGCTTTTACAATGTATGTAGACTTGCCCTTTTCTCTCGTAAATAGCCTAATTATTAAACTTGATTCCTTAAAGATTGTTGTTTTTAGTACAAGTGCGTGAGATTTGATTTTCATTTTGGAATTTCTATTTTCCCCCAACCTGCGTGAGTCAAGCTTCCAAAATATAAATTATTTTCATATTGCTTAACGCTCGTAATAGGAGAGTAAGCTTCATCTGCTTTGTATTGTAAGTTATAGACTACTTTGCCTCCTTCATCTAATCCGAGAACATAAGAATGACTAATTGGTTGAGGCTGCAATGATTCAGGAAGTCTTAAAACTATTTTTCTCAAAAATGGTTTATTGGACGACATTTCAATAAAGTCGTTCCTTGGATTAAATAACGCGACCCAAAAAATACCTTCCTCGCTTGATGATACGTTGTCTGGGAAACCAGGTAAGTTTTCTATAAAAATTTCTGAGGTTCCGGCTTTATCTCCTTTTAGCCAATATTTTTGTATTCTGTACATAAATGTTTCGTTAACCAAAACAAATGATTCGTCGCTACTAAGCGCTACTCCATTTGCAAAGTATAAGTCTTTTAACAAGGTTGTTGTTTTTTGGGTAGCTGGATCATAAACCAATAATCTGCCATTAGCAGAATGTTCTAAAAGCTCTAACCTGTCATTGCCATATCCATATTTGCTCGACGCATCTGAAAAGTAAATTTTACCATCACTTGCAATGTCCAGGTCGTCAACAAATTTAAACGGTATATTATCTGAATCTGATTTAATCGACAAGGAGGTAACCTCACCGCTACCATCAATTGAAATAAGTCCTTGAATAGCATCTGCAACAATTAAGTTGTCGTTAGAATCAAATGCCATACCAAGCGGTCTGCCTTTAGTATCTGAAAAAATACCATCAACATTCATTATTACACCATCATCATAACCTACATAAATTTCATCATTTTTAAGTACAATGTCCTCGGGTCCAACATGTCCATCATTAATCCAAAATATCTTGATGTCTTTAAGTTTTTGATTCAAAGAAAATATAGGATCTATTCTACTGTCTTTTGGGCTTTCCCATGCGGTTGGTTCTATGGGAACTGGCCAAAACAAAAGGTAGATTATGGCTGTAGTTAATAGAAATGAAATTATATTTGAAATATTATTAATTTTTTTCACTTCACTAGTAAGCCTTAGCAAAAACTACCAAATGTTTAGCGGTTTCTCCTGAAAAAATACACTTATTGGAAGAGTCTTCGTTATCTTCAACTATACAGCGGATTGTTGCTTTAGTTTTTTCCTTTATTTTAAGTTCAGTTTCATCTGTTCCATCCCAATATGCTTTGATGAATTGGTTGTTTTTAGATAAAGTATCTGTAAAATCAGCAAAAGAGCTTACCGTGCATGTATTGTTATCCATAAAGGTTTTTGCATCATTAAAAAGATTATCTTGAATACTTTGTAAAATTGTTGGTATTTCGTCAATTTTATCGATTTGGATTTGGTATTTTTCTGAATTATCTCTTCGACAAACAGTCACCTCCATATTCTCAAACTCTTTTAAGCCGATTTCAATTCTTATTGGCACGCCTTTAAGCTCCCATTTATTAAATTTAAATCCTGGGCTTTCATCGAGATCATCAATGTGTGTTCTTATGTCTAGATGAGTTAATTTTTTTTCCACTTTCATTACAAAACTAGAAAATTCTTCAGACTTTTCTTTTTTTTGATTAATTGGGACAATAACAACTTGTGTAGGTGCAATTTTAGGTGGAATTTTTAATCCTTTATCATCTCCATGAACCATTATCAGCGCTCCAACCATCCTTGTGCTAACACCCCAACTTGTTGCATAAACCGGGTGCTCTTTGTTGTCTTTGCTTTGAAATTTTACATCAAATGCTGATCCAAAATTAGTCCCAAGATAATGTGAGGTACCTGCTTGCAAAGCTTTCTTATCTCTCATCATTGTTTCAATTGAGAATGTTTCATCTGCTCCTGCAAATCTTTCAAGATTTGATTTCCTACCTATAATTGTTGGAATTGCTAGATAGTCCTCAAACAATGTTCGATAAATTTCAACAATTTCTAGCGTCTCTTTCATTGCTTCTTCCTTTGTAGCATGTGCAGTATGGCCTTCCTGCCATAAAAACTCAGAAGTTCGTAAAAATAGTCTTGTGCGCATTTCCCAACGTACAACATTTGCCCACTGGTTTACTTTTAACGGTAGATCTCTGTATGATGTAATCCATTTTTTAAACATGTGCCAAATGATTGTTTCTGATGTTGGTCTAACAATGATTTCTTCTTCAAGTTTCGATTCAGGATCTACTGTTAAAGACCCTTCTTCAGAGATAAGTTTTGAGTGAGTTACAACAGCACACTCTTTGGCAAAACCTTCAACGTGCTTAGCTTCTTTTTCTAAAAAACTTTTAGGTATGAATAATGGAAAATATGCATTGTCATGACCGCTGTCTTCAATCATTTTATTTAAGGAGTCTCTGATGTTTGTCCAAAGCGAAAAACCATAAGGCTTTACTACCATTGTACCTTTAACAGGACCATAATCAGCTAAATCAGCGTCGAGTATAACGTCTGTATACCATTTGGAAAAATTATCGCTCTGTTTTGTAATTTTGGCCATTTACTATCGCTTTAATATATTATAAAGTAGAGTTAATTTATAGAAAATCCAATACAATGAAAAAAGCTATCTTTTCAACTGAAATCAACCTGCTAAGAAGCACTATGCAACGCCTTTTAAGGAGAAGTGCTCACACTAACATTACTAAAATATTAAGAAAAACGCACCAAGCAGATGTTGCGCAAATCATGAGGAACTTAAATCAATATGATCAGAACACAATTTTTAGTCTATGTCCTACTGCACTTCACAAAGCAAGACTATTAGAAGAGCTCGATGAAGCACTGATTGAAAAAGTGCTAGAAAATGAAAGCTCAAAGACAATTTCAAAGATTTTTAGATATCTTGATACAAATGACCAGGCAACAATTATTAGTATGTTTTCAGAGGATAAGCAAAACGAAATATTAAAAATCATTGAAGTCGATGATAAAGAGGAAGTTGAAGAGATAATGTCTTATCCAGATGATAGTGCTGGAAGTATAATGACAAAAGAAACTTTTACACTTGATCAAAATACCTCTGTTAAAGATAGTATTAAAAAACTTCAGTCATTCCCCGAAAACGATAAAATATTTTATTTATACGTGTTAGACAAAAAAGAAAAGCTTGTTGGAGTTGTATCTTTAAGAACCCTAGTAACTTCAAAAAACTCTAAAAAACTAAAAGATATTATGATTAAGGATATTCAAGCAGCAACGACAGACACTGATCAGGAAGAAGTAGCAAAAAAGGTGGCCCAATATAATTATCTTGCATTACCTGTGGTAAACAGACAAAACAGATTTCTTGGCATTGTTACTATAGACGATGTCGTTGATATTATAAGGGAAGAGGCGTCCGAAGATTTTTTGCAAATGGCGGGTGTGGGAAAAGACAGAGAAATTCTCTTAAAATCACCCTTCGAGAATGCACAGTCTCGAGCACCCTGGATCCTTGCGAGCCTCATAGGAGGTATTTGTGCTGCTGCTATTATTAGTTACTTCAATAACCTGTTAGAGCAAATAATTGTTTTAGCTGCATTTATACCAGTTATAATTGGAATTGGCGGCAATGTAGGTACACAATCTTCAACCATTGTAGTTAGAGGGCTGGCCACCGGAAGAGTAGATGTTACAAACACCTTTCCATTAATTTTTAAAGAAGTGATTGTAGGAAGCTTGTTGGGCGCAACATACGGCTTGTTGGTGGGCCTGGCCTCAGAATATATAACGGGAACCTCAATGAACAACCTAGGTCTTGTAATAGGATTAAGCATATTTTGCTCCATGACTATTGCAACCGCAGTAGGGGCTAGCGTACCTATAATTCTGAAAAAACTTAATTTTGATCCAGCAATATCCACCGGCCCCTTTGTTACCACAGCAATAGATATCATAGGGGTTGCTTTATATTTTTTAATTGCTTCAACCATTTTAATAAATTGATAAGAATTGCTTACATCACAACTTTACTTTTCTCTCAACTTTTTGCTAACAATGAGATAGAATACAAGATTTCATTTGAATATTGGCTTAATGAAGACCTAAGAGTTTTTGCAGTTGATAATGTGATTATACTAGAAGTGGAAGAGGATTCAATTCATTTATCATCCAATAACTGGTTTGGTGAAACAATCTTAGATGAAGATATTGAATATGATGATCAGTCATTACTACAAAATAGTATATTTAATAAAATTTTATTTGATAAAACTATTTCAGAAGAAGATTCATGGATTGAGGGGTATAGCTTGCTTGATGATAAAAAAATCAAGGTAAGGTATTTATTTAGTGCTATTGAAGATGATTTAAGGTTGTATCGCATGGATGTTAAAGCGTTAGATAAAGATAATGATGATAATAAAGTAAATAATGTAATTTTAGATAATGATATCATTATGATATGGACTAATTTGAAGAAAGAAATTAAAAAAATTAGTTTGAGATATAATGGTGCTACTTACGTGTTAGAATTGAATGAAGAATAAATATTTATATATATTAAGCACTTTATTTTTAGGCGCATGTGCAGCTCCTACTTCTAGCCTTGATTTGTCAAGTAACAAAATTGATAAAACAGGGTATTTATTCTATCAAAATAGCGATATAAATCTTCACATATCTGAGCTCAAAAATAAGTTAGTGCTTCCAGCAGAAGAATATGGTGTGCCTGATTATATTAACTTGCTACCCAATGCTAAAAGAGATTATAGATCTGGTTATCATATGGGAGTAGATTTTTCTTCTCCTATGAATTATCCTATTAGAGCAGCATTTGATGGAGTAGTTGTTAGAAGTAATGCTTATCAGCAAGATGTTGACATTGATACATATAATTACTTTTTAAATCTGTCATCACGAGTAGGTAAAACACCAGATGATATTTACAACTTTATTCTTCTTGGTAAATCAGTTGTTATTGATCACGGATATAACATCACAGATAAATATAGAGCCATCACTGTCTATTCACACCTTTCTTCTATTAGAGAAGGAATGATGGCAGGAGATATAGTCAAGGCAGGAGATATCATTGGGCTATCTGGCAATACTGGAACTTCTTCTGGAGCGCTACAAAATGATAAAGGTGCACATTTACACTGGGAATTGTTTTTTGATGATAAATCTGGGAGATATTTTTTAGGACAAAATATTCCTTCTGATTTATTAAAAATTAATATCGAACAACTATTTCAATAGGATAAAGAAAAAGGGCTCATTTCTGAGCCCTTTAACTATTTTACTTCCTAAACTATTAGAACAGTTTTAGAAATCAAACGTAACCTGCATAGTACTGTGATCATCAAAGTACTCATTAGCAGTTCTCATAGCATATGAAACATGCATCATGTAATCACCAACAGGAACTGTAACTCCAGCACCTAATGAAAGGCCCCAGAATGTACCGCTCCACTCTTCCCAATCTGCGTCTGAAACATCAGTTGGTTGTTCATCATCTCCAATAGTCATTGTTGTTGCCGCGCCGAACCATGATGATCCAAGCATATATTTAGCACCAAGCGCTAACGTATTAGTTTGATATGAGTGATTAGTAAATGTTGCACTCATGTTTAGATTATCTAGCAACTCATATGATGCTGAAAGATCTAAACTTGTAGGTAATGCAAAATTATCAGCTACGATTCTAAAGGTTTCTGCGCTTGAACCTGATTCTGATTCCTCAGGAACCATGTTTTGGTCAAGATTGATACCATCGTAGTGCATTCTGTTACCAACATTTTTCATAGCTACACCAAATGTAAGTGGTGCGTTTGGAAAACGATATTGTACACCAACATCGAGTGCCATACCTGTAGCAGATGTTTCTTCAATAGTCTCTGAAATTAATTTTCCAGCGATACCTACATTAACACGGTCTGAAAATGCTCTAGCAAATCCAGCTGTTGCAGTAAAGAAACTTGGAGAGAATGTTTGACCATCTCCCTCTGGTGCGAAAGAGGTTGTTTTTGGAATATCACCAAAGTCTAATGACTTGATTGTCATACCAAAGGTTCCTGTTTCTCCCAGTGCTACAACCATACCTGCATGCATTACATCAATATCAGCAATGTATGAGGTAGTTGAAACTGATCCTTGTAACCCAGAGTTGTGTCTAGCTAATCCAGCTACATTAGTAAATAATGCATCAATACCGGATACTGTACCAACGTTCGTTCCGCTAAGAGCTACTGTTTCAGTACCAACGGGTATGAGAAGCTGTGCAGCCCCTGCAGTACCTTGCGATCTTACTGTACCAGCAGTAAGAGCTGAAGCTAAAACTGCGCATCCAAGGAAGATTTTAAATGTATTTTTCATTTCTTATTCTCCTTTTCCTTAGTAAACGTCAAGACGTTGTTCTGGTTGAATTACAGCTAACTTAAGGATTTTATCTCCTCTGTTAGTCTCTACATGCGCAATGTACATTCCACTAGCAACTGGAAGTTCGAAGTTATTCTTCATATCCCAGTATGTATGCTGTGAACCTGCATCATTGTGCTTAATTGTTCTTACTAAAGTACCATCTAAAGCAAATATTCTAATTGTTGATGGTCCCTCTGTTGGAAGATGACTGAACATAACCCTTCTATCAAGAGCATCTCTTTCTTCTGGGTTATAACCATAGTATGGATTTGGCCATACTGAGATTTTATCTGGATCGTAATCCATTGCCATCATCGTCATACCGTCAGTTGTAAAGCTGAATGTGTCTCTACTTGATAGAGGTTTAGCCATTCTAAATACAACAGAACTTGCGCTATCATATCCACTACCATAAGAAGCGTGTCCAGCAGCTGTTGGAAGCTGTGACCCTGCTAAATATGCTGTGAACAATGTAGCTGTTTGATATGGATATCCAATTCCTGCGCCACTAGTTGTAACTGCGGTACAAGAACTACCTGAAGCCCAACCACAACCACCTGAAGCACTTAAGCTGTTTTCAGCAATGTATTGTGCTTCTTTTGCTGGGTCGTATTCAAAACCAATATTTCCAACAAAGTTGTAAATAGGCTCCCACGCTGGTGCACCATAAACTGGTCCAGACCATCTAACACCATCTAGTGGGTTTGAAAGTCCTGCAACACCATCGGATTCCCAATAACCTGCAAACATTTGTTCTTTTTGTCCGGTTGCAAAATTATGCCTAAATGCCGCAAATGGCACATAAGCATTAAGTGTTTCTGAAAGATAATCGTAACCTAAAGAAACTTGTCCAAAGTCAAGCTCAACATCATCAGATTCCCAATAGTTAAATCTGTCGAAGTCTCTATTGTATGGCTGCATGTATGCTTCACCAGCTCTGTTTTCAATAATGTATCCTGTACGTCCTAAACTAGGAGGTAGGTAAGATACAGATGTGTCTCTTAAGTCACTATTTTCAAGCCATCCAGAAGCATATTCTTCTACAGCAACTAAGTCTTCTTGCGGACCAAATACTTGTACTTGGAACCCGTCGTATAAGTTAGCTGCACCAACACCGACATTAACACCTGTCATTTGGTTTAATCCACCCATTGTTGGATTATTAGCTTCGTATACTTCTCCGGTTGTAGTATTGGTTAGTGTCCAGTTTACTACAGCTTCTCCGGTTGGCATATTATCATCAAATGTTACAGTATATGAATCACCTGTTAGTTTTGAAGGATCTGCGACCCATACTTCAACATAACCTTGAGCAGGACCATCATGGTCTGCTAACATCATATCTCCAACACCTGCTGTTGTTTCACCAAACATTAGAGTATTAGGCACTTCTGGTCTAACACTAAAGTATTTAGGTGAACTTTCAAATGTTTTAGGTACACCAAATTCGTTGTACCCATATGCAGTAACAGCAAAGTAATAATTTCTATTTGTAATTAGTTTACTATTACCGTTTAAAGCGTCTCCATCTACAACGTGATAACGAGCAAGACCTGAGTCAGATCCAAACTGTGTTGTTACAGCTATATACTCATTATAGTTTGTATCAAAGACGGTGTCTACAATTTCTTCAACACCATTAACAACATCATATGTTGCTATTCGTTTGCTTTGTCCAGAACCATCAGCGGTTTCAACTTGGTATACATTGTATCCTTCAAAAAGGTAATTAGTTGTGTTACCGTCTAGGTCTGTAAAGAAACTTTCCTCATTGTAGTCTTCTGCGTTTCCTTGCCATGAAATAACAATCTCATCTGTGAAAGCTGAATGAGCTACAACAGGAGGTACTGGTGCATCTGGAAGGTCAAAATCGTTGTCATATGCTGACTGAGCAAGTTGGTCAACCTGTGTCAAATATGCAACAGATGAAAGTGCGTCACCACCAGCAGCGTGGAATATACCAAACACTACCTCTTGTGAGTCGCCTGCAGCCATTGTAAATGGACCTACACTCATTAGGAATCTTCTATCCGCAGAAGCAGCATAATTACCATCAACTGGATTAGCTGAACTGTGAGCTACTTCAGGGTCTCCGTAGAAACAGAATTTCTGATCATATAAATCACCAGCAATTTCTGTTGGGTATGCACTACCGTCTTTTCTTAGACCTTGCAAATAATAATAACCCTCAGTTTCATCAGAAGGGTCAGTATATGTTGCATCACCATTAATATAAAATGCGAACGATGACATCTTTAGGTTTTTCTCACCAGGGAAGTATGTTCCAAACATTTTTGCACCCTGAGCTGGACATTCAACTGTGTCAGTTGGATCATCACAAGGAACCTTAGGTCCTTGGAAGAAGTCATATCCTGCTGCCGGTGTACCAATGTCTAGGTTGTCATACTGTGAGTCTGCTCCGTCATTCCAAACATAACCCATACCTAGATCAACATTACAACCTACAAAGTCGTCACCTGCATATCCTAAGTCTGGATCAGACCATAGACCCATATAAGTGTCTACAAGGTCATCTCCACCTTTATTAATAACTAATTGTTTAACAAATAGCATGTCTCCAATAGCGTCGATTCTGTCATAACCAAACATAGTGGTTTGAATTTCAACACCCATTGGATCTGTACCAAAGTTAAGTTTATAAGCGATGTCACCATCATTACTTACAAACCAAATTACTTGGTCACCAATAAACTCAGGGTGGTCAGGTCCTGCTGGAAGTGGAGTGTAAACTCCGTCTCCGTCAGCATCTACCCATGGTGCACCCCAATCAGTTGGCCAGTTCTGAAAATCATCGTGGCTCGCTGGATCGTCAAGCATGCTTTTGTTAACTTTATATATTCTATGAACCGCTGCTAATGGATCACCACCATATGGACCTGGGCCCATATCTTGTGTATAATCTCCAACAATCGTTCTAATTTGACCATTCACTGTCGCTCCCATCCAAAGTGCTGATTGGAAGATTGAGTGAACACCAGTTCCTTTAGGCCATTCTAATGCAGAATCACCAGAAATGTGGTAGTCTAAAAATAGACCGTTATTGGTAACATCAGCGTAAATACGGTTTCCATCAAATGTCCCACTTGACTCAACGAAGTTAGACCCGCTAAAGTTTGAAACCTTTTTGGTTTCTCTTGCTTCTAATGAAGAAACAAGTAGCAAGGCCATCACCATCGTAGTAGTGGTAATATTCTTTAAGATTTTCATATATACCTCTTTACCTTCTTATTATTAAAAACTAATGTTTAAACCAACCCTTACTGTACGAGGTCTGTTCCATCTACCAGGAAACGCTAGGTTGTCTTGATACATAGCTGCCGCGTCAACGTCAGGGTTTTGTGATAATCTATTGGCAAGCCATTGCTGCCCACTTTCAGTAGCAACCCAGCCATCTTCGGCTACGTTACCTGTACCATGGTAAACATCATTTACTTGCTCAGAATCAAGCGCATTGAATACAGATATATATGCATTAGCAGTTAAACCGCCTAGGCTAATAGCTCTATCAACACGTAGATCTAAGTTTGAATATGCAGGCATTGTACCTGAGTTTACTGGTCCTTCTGGGAACTCCCAGCGATTCTCAAAAACTGTACTATAGATTTGAGATGGTGTGTAACGAGTACCACTACCAAAGCTCATAACTGCATTAAATCCTGTGTTAGCTAGAGCGCCTGTAGCATCAGGTGATCTCCAGTCAAGGATTATGTTTGCAGTATGTGTTTGGTCATAGTCTAATAGGTTCATCGCTTTAGGATAACCATCGTCTGTACCAATCCAAGTAATGTAGAAGTTTTGTGATCCATAAGATCCTGTACCTCTAGCTTCTGAGTATGTATAATTTGCTTGTGCATACAAACCTCTTGTTCTGCGCATTTCAAAGTTTGTAGTCAAACCTTGAGATACCATAACGTCACCGTTTTGGTATTGTGCCCAGTTTTGCTGAGTGTCAGCACCACCAGTGTTAGTGAATGCTTCTGTACGATTTGCAAGCGTTAAATAGTCTTTACTTTCTTTATAGAATCCTTCAACCTTTAATGAAGCAAATGCTCCAATACGCTGCTCAATACCAATTTCGTACTGAGTAGATCTTTCAGGTTTTAATGCAGGATTCTCAGATGCTGTAGCATTACCAGCTAAAATGTCAGCTGATAGCTGTGAATCTGAAAGATATAAATAAGACATAGGTACTGATTGCCAGTGTGTACCGTAGTTCGCACGGAATACTGTACGATCGGATACTGGGAATGAAACACCTATTCTTGGGTGAGTAGCGGTCTCTTTTTTAACTTTTTTCCATACATAGTTACCGTTACCGTCACCGTTTCTGTTTACACGTTGTCTGTTAAAGTAAAGGTTGTTGAATCCGTCAGAGTCACCATATCCGTCATTATCTGAGTCAGGAGCCATAGCGCCTGTGTCGATAGTTTCATAAGATACCCCTAATTGAACAACAACATCTTTAAATTCAAGCTTGTCTTGAATGTAGAAACGTGATTGTGTTGGTTCTGCTGGTGCTAACATATGATCGTCTTGATTATATTGTCCGCTCCACTCATCACCATAAATATTGTAACCAAGATTTGTTACGTACAATGATCTATAGTTAATGAATCTCCAGTCTTTAGCTCCATCAACACCTGCATAGTCAATAATTTCTTGTTCTGATGCAAGTCCGTCAAGATCTGTGTCTACCTGAGCAATTGCTCTTGCAACTCCAGATGCGCCTAAACCGTATCTTGTGATTTCATGATTATCTATAGAAGCACCAAGTTTTAACTCGTTATAACCGATTTGGTTTGTGTAGTCAAAACTAATAGTGTTTGTAGTGGTTTTTCTTGTATCAAAAGAAGTATACTGAGAACCATAACCAGCTACACCAAAGAATTCATCTGGTGCCACAGGGTTAAATCCTGTTCTATCTCTTTTGTAATAATTTGCAGATCCCCAAGTTTTGGTTCTTCTACCATATGCTTCAATATCGTTTAAATAGTTTTCATTACCACTTGTTGTTTCATATGTCTGTTGAGACAATGAAGCTTTAACATATGATAATGGACTAATAGTATATCTAGCATTTAAATAACCCATGGTAAAGTCTGCTTCATTAACAAATGAACCATCTGTTCCACCGTAAACTCTGCTCCAGCTGTAGCTATTTCCTTCATAGTCATAAGCTTGAGTACCAAGTTTCAAACGTAATGGACCAAAGTCCATGGTCATATTACCGTTTATAGTAATTCTTTCGTTTGCATCTTGTGGCTGTTGCCCATACATACGTCTATAATTACTGTAAACAACATAAGTTGTGTCATTAGCAACAAATAACGGATCAGCTAAAAGCTGTTCTCTAGTTGCGTTATTTCTAATAACAGTTTCAATATGATGAATTTTATTACCGTTTTCATCAGTTCCGTATACTAAACCATCTGAACCATCACTGTAATAGTCAGCTGGTGGAGCATCTTGCATAGGCGTTGCATCCATCATTGGGAAATAGCTGTAAGAAACATCCCCGCCTTTTTCTTTGCTCTCAACGGATAAATATACTTTAATGTTTTCGCTTATTGGACCACCAAAGTCAAAGTTGACATTTTGATATCCATCTGTGTATAGCTTGTCAGGGTCTGTGCCTGCATCTGCACCTAGAGAAGATTCAACACCTACTCTAGAAGACCAGTCAGATCCACCTGTTTTTGTAGTAATATTTACAATACCACCATTAGCACCACCATACTCAGCTGAGAAACCACCAGTTTGTACTGAGATTTCTTGTAAAGCTGCTTGTGAGTTACCGTTTAAAAGGTTTCCACCGCCATAAACATCTTTGACTGGAACACCGTCTACATAGTAACGACTGTCTCCGCTTCTACTTCCGCGGAAATATCCATTAACAACACCTGTCTGAAGGTTTACAATATTGCTTACCCCTCTAACAGCAAAAGCGTCGATTAACTCTTTGTCAACGACACGAGTTGTGTTTGTTGCGTTTGGATTAATTAATGGTCTTTCTCTAGTTACTGTAACTGCCTGACCTGCTACAGCTGCAACATCAAGATTAAAATCAACAGTTGTTGTAAAACCAACTGATGTTCTAACACCTGATTCGATTACAGTGGTATAACCAATGTATTCAGCTCTAAGGTCATAAGAACCTACAGGAACGTCAAGAATATAATATCTACCTAGTTCATCGGTAGCTGCACCAAGGTTTGATCCTTCAACTACAACATTCGCACCAACCAATGGATTTCCATCAGCATCAGCTACAACCCCTGCTAGCTTAGCAGTTGTTGATTGTGCAAACATCATTGTTGGTAGGAGAACTAGTGCAATTAACATACGTAGTTTTCTCATTATTCTACCTCCAAATGAGTATTTATATACAAATTTTTGTTTATTATTTTTTGTCATTTTTTTTCTTACCCTATTATATATATGTGTAAAAGCTCACAATATATACACAGCTTCCAAAGGGTTCTTGCCCTTTCAGAAGCTAATTTCACCTAAATTGATGATTGTTTCCGTAGATGTCAATACATTTTTTGTACTTTTTTTTTGGCTCTCCTCGAGAAAAAATAGTTTTATCGACGGAGAGTGGTGTTAGGGGTGTGTATTATAAATTACTTGATTGTTGTAGGTGTTGTTGTTATTGATATCGAACGGTTGGCCTTTTAAAGAATAATTAAAAAAATCCAATACAGTTTTATCCATAACTTGATCCACTATTTGTTTGTCAACCTCTCCAAGGCTGTCTAGTGGTAAAGCAAACGGCGCTTTTTGATTATATATTAATTTCATATCTGTATATGAGTAGTGTAAACTGTTTTTAATATACACTCCGTAGCTTTCTTTATTGGTCGCTAAAATTGTATTATAAATATCAAAATTTCTTTTTCCATCTTTTGAAAAGTTGATGTCTCCTTCAATGTCTTTATCAAGAAACTGTTCTTGTCCTATATGCAAAAATGGTTTTTTTGTATTTGTTTGTGCGTCTTCATTTAGCAGTCCAAAAAACCAACCATCAAGAGCTACCCCTGCTTTGATTTCGTTATTTTTAAGCATTGCAATATAGGTTGTTCCACCTCCCATAGAATGTCCCATTGCTCCCACGTTTTCAAAATCGATATTGTTTTTAAATGGATTTGCAGAGCCGTCATTTAGGTTGTTTTGTTTTAACGTTTGTAATAAAAAAGCTAAATCTTGATACCTATAGTTAATAAGAAGGTTGGTATAATATTTTTTATGGTATTGCGCTTGTTCGTTCCAACTTACATTTTGTTTATATGGAATGGGGTTTCCATCTTTATCAAATGTTATACTTGCATTGTAAGTATGATTGCAGGCAATTACTATATATCCGTTACTTACTAGTTCTTCAACCTGAGAGGTGTTTTGGGTTAAAAGCCCCCCGTCTCCATGTGAAAAAAGGATTAATGGGAATTTTTCAGTTTGAATTGGAGAAAGCCCAAAAACGCTGTTTGAAACTAGTTGGGTTCCATGGTTTCCAAAGCTTGCGGGCAACCCGGCAGTTTTTGCAATGCTAGAAATTGATTTTTTTGGAAAAGTGACGTGTGGTGCCTTTTGATAATTTTCTCCCCCTTCTGCAGGATACCATATTTGAACCATCAGCTCTCTGTAATCTGTCGGGTCAGTGGTATACACTTCACCTCTAGAGCTGTCTGTCCAAAAGTATACCTGTGTTCCAATATTATATTTTCCTTTTGGTGGATCAATAGACTCAAGAGGGACTAGCACAGATCCGACCACAGCACACCCTTGTAGCGCCGCACAAACAAAAAATATGAATATTTTTAAAGTATTCTTTTGGTATAAAAAACTCACACCATAAATTACACTTTATCATTTATATCAAAAAGTGCAAAAAAATAAGAGCAATATTGTTGTAGTAATTGGTGCTCAATGGGGCGACGAAGGTAAAGGCAAGGTTACCGATTATTTTGCTGCACGCGCTAATTATATTGTTCGTTTTCAGGGCGGAAACAATGCTGGTCATACAATTATTCTTGATGACAAAACCGTTAAACTACATCTAATTCCCTCCGGCGTTCTCCACAAAGAATGTAAACTTATTATTGGAAACGGTGTGGTGATTGACCCTCGCGTTTTAATCAAAGAATTAAACATGTTAAAAAAAGAAGGTCTTTCAACAAACCTGCTTATAAGCGACAGAGCGCATCTTATTATGCCATACCATGTAGATATTGATTATCACCTCACCAACTATCAAAATGAACTTGCAGCAGGAAGCACTCGTTCTGGTATTGCTCCTGTTTATGCAGATAAACTTTATAGACACGGGCTAAGGGTGGCTGATTTATTAAATAAAGATTTATTTGAAACTCGCCTTAAAAAATCATTTGACTTTAATAAGGCTCTTGTTGAAAAAGTGTTTAATGAAAAGTTTAACCACAACTATGAAGAAATATTAAAAGAGTTTCTTGGATATGCTTCTGTGATTAAGCAATATATTGCTAATATTACAGAGGTCCTATCTAGCGCTGTGGAAAAAAACGAACAAATTATGTTTGAGGGCGCACAGGGCGCCTGTCTTGATGTTGACCACGGGCTATACCCTTATACTACGAGCAGTAACACCATAGCCGGTCAAATAGAAGCTGGTGGTGGAGTAGGGCTAAATACATCAAAAAAAATCGTGGGAATTGCTAAGGCATATTTAACATATGTAGGTCGCGGTCCTTTTCCTACAGAAATAAAGGGAGAATTGGAAGATAAAATTCGTGATGTTGGCCAAGAATATGGAACTACAACTGGTCGCGCCAGAAGAGTTGGTTGGATTGATCTAGTGCAGCTTAAGTTTGCTAATCAACTAAATGACTTTTCTGAAATTATATTAACCAAAGTTGATGTTTTATCTGGTCTAAAAAATATAAAGCTTTGTGTTGGTTATAAGGTAGGTGGTAAAGATTTTGCGGGCGTTCCTTCTGATATTCATAATTTCAAAAACATCGAGCCTGTTTATGAAACGCTTCCTGGTTGGGGTTCTTTGCCTAACCACATTGAAAGCCTAAATCAATGTCCCGCTGAGCTAAAGAACTTTGTTGCAAGAGTTGAAGAGGTTGCTGGAGTTAAGGTGTCTTTAATTTCATATGGCCCTGATCGAAACCAAACTTTTAAAATATAATGCTAGATAAACTTGCTAGTTGGGACACAATAGATTTTTCTTCTAGCTCAGATGCAGAAATCACAAAAATTCTCAAAAAGTTAAATATCCCGCTTAGCATTGACGAAGTAAAAAAAATTCAATTTTCGTTTCTTAATAGGCCAGCCACTTTAACAGAGCTTGTTCTATTTTCTATACAAGGATCAGAGCACAGTTCATATAAAAGCAGCAAAAATCACATAAAACACTTTTTAACAGATGGGGATCATGTAATCTTGGGTGCTAAAGATGATGCAGGTGTCGTTTCATTATCTGTAGATGATAATGGAAACAGGTACGGTCTCGTTGTAAGTCATGAATCACACAATCACCCCAGCCAAATTGTGCCTTATGAGGGTGCTGCTACTGGAGTAGGAGGAAACGTAAGAGATGTTTGCTGTATGGGAGCAGAGGTGATGTCTTTGGGTGATAGTTTAAGGTTTGGAGATATCGACAGAAATAAAACAAAATGGATTAGCGATGGCGTTGTATCTGGTATCGCGGGTTATGGTAATCCGCTTGGTATACCAAATATTTGTGGTGACCTGTATTTTGACAAAGAATACAATGAAAATTGTTTGGTTACTGTATTAACAGCCGGTGTAGTGAAAGAAAAAAATGTAATCAGGTCAAAGGCGCCTACAAATTCTGTTAACTATGATTTAATATTGGTTGGAAAACCAACAGATAATAGTGGATTTGGGGGAGCAAGTTTTGCCTCGCTAGAGCTTGAAGAAGAAAAAGAGCAGCAAAATAAGGGGGCTGTCCAAGAGCCTAACGCATTTCTTGAAAGGCATATTCTAAAATCTACATATGCCCTTTTTGACTTTTTAGAAAAAAACAATTTAATAAATAGGGTTGGTTTTAAGGATTTGGGCGCTGGAGGTGTTGCTTGTGCAAGCATTGAGCTTGCGGACGCTGCTGGGCTTGGCGCTGAAGTTTGGGTGGATAAAATTCATACCAGTATGCCGGAGCTCGACGGTCATGTTATCCTTTGTTCAGAAACACAGGAACGCTTTATGTGGGCCTGTCCAAAAGATTTGACACAAACCATTTTAGACCACTACAACAAGGTGTTTGATTTTCCAAATGTTTCGGTTGGTGCAATGGCAAGCGTTGTAGGAAAAATTATAAATGAAAAGCATTATACTGTTTTTTATAAAGATAAAAAACTTGTCGATGGGCCAATAGAAAAAATAAACGAGGGCTTTGTTTATAATCGCCCAATGTCTGAAAAGAAAACCCAAATAGAAAATGATCCTCTACCAGAAAAAATTGACTATAACGATTTAATGTTAAAAATTTTATCTCACGAAAATGTGGCTTCGCGCGCTCCTGTTTATGAGTCTTATGATAAAAATGTTCAAGGAAGAGTTGTTAATGAAAGAGGAAAAACAAACGCTGGTGTAATTGCTCCTTTTGACTCAAAAAAATTTCCAAAAGAAATTAAGGGTGATTGTTTTTCTGCTGCTCTTGCTCACAACCCTTCAATTGGTAAAATTGACCCTTACATTGTTGCGCAACACGCTGTTATAGAGGCTTGTGCAAAAACTGTTTCTGTGGGGGCTTCCCCGCTTGCACTTACTGACTGTTTGTGTTTTGGAAATCCTGAAAAACCTGAACAAATGTGGCAATTTTCACAAAGCTGTGTTGCCATTAGGGAGGCTTGTAGCCTTTTACATTTTAATGGAACAGACAATCTGCCGATAGTAGCAGGAAACGTAAGCTTTTATAATCAGAGTGGGGATCAATCTATTCCAGCAAGCCCAATGATCGGTTGTTTCGGGAAGGTTTCCAAAGAACAGGTTTTAATGAACGGATTTAGATCTAGCGATGCTAATATATATTTGGTAGGCGAAACTCCTGCATTTATTGGTGGAAGCATTGTTGTTGATGTTTTAAACATAAAGAACACAAAGGTTAAAAAAATTGACGTACAAAAATATAGCAATATGTTAAGCTGTGTTTTAAAAGCTAATTCAGAAGGTCTTGTAAGCTCTGGTAGTTATGTTGGCCTTGGTGGGCTGGCAACATGCCTTTTTAAAATGGGCTTTGTAAACAATGTGGGTTGTTCTATTGATAAAGATATAGACAAAAACTTATTATTTAGTGAGAACTTTGCATTTGTTGTTGAGGTTTCGGAAGAAAGCTCTGCTGCCTTTGAAGAGATATTAAATAAGAGCAAGTGTACCTATAAACAAATTGGTAAAACTAATAAATCCAGTAAGATTGTTGTAAAAAATTTCATAGACTTGGATGTGGCTCAAACAAAAAGAACTTGGGAAAATGCTCTTAGAGAAAAACTTCAATAATGAATAAAAAAATTACCTATAAAGATGCCGGTGTTGATATAAAAAAAGCTGATGAAGCGATTGAAATGTCAAAGAAGGAGATTAGCAGCACTTTTAGTAAACATGTTTTGTCTTCGATTGGAGGCTTTGGTTCCATGTATTCACTGAAAGATATATTTAATAATTATCATGATCCAGTTCTGGTTCAAAGCATTGATGGTGTTGGAACCAAAATGTCTGTTGCTATGGCAGCGAACAACTTTCAGTTTATTGGTCATGACCTAGTAAATGCGTGTTGTAACGATGTTGCTGCTACTGGAGCTGTGCCTTTGACTTTTTTAGACTATGTGGCAGGTAGCGATCTTGATAAAAGTATTATTTCAGACATAATAAAAAGCGTTGCACAAGAGTGCAAAGAACATGGTGTTTCTTTGGTTGGTGGCGAAACTGCTGAAATGCCTGGGACCTATCACAAAAATGAGTATGATTTAGTTGGGGTGGCTACTGGCATTATTGAAAAAAACAACATTATTGATGGGACAAGCGTACAGGCAGGAGATGTGGCAGTTGGAGTTTTTTCAAACGGCCTTCATACCAACGGCTATTCTTTGGCTAGAAAGCTTATTTTTGATACGTTAGGACTTTCAACGTCTGACACCCTGCCAGGGCATAACGTATCAGTAGGAGAATGCTTGTTGGCTCCACACACAAACTATAGCTCTTTAATCGGGCAAGTTCTTAATAAGGGAATTAATATTAAAAGTATTTCTCATATTACAGGCGGTGGGTTGGTTGATAATGTTCCTCGTGTTATTCCTAAAGATGTATCTTTGGAGGTCGATATTAACTCTTGGAATAAAATACCAATATTTGATTTCTTAAAAAATAACCTAGATATTGAAACAAAAGACCTATATCAAACTTTTAATATGGGTGTTGGCCTTGTGTTCATTGTAGAACAATCGGAAAAAGATAGGCTGATTTCATTAATAGGTAAAGATAGTTGTAGTGAAATTGGTGTTGTAGTTAAAGACAGCGTTAATGCGGTACATCTTTATGGCTAAAAAGAAAATAGCCTATATTCAGTTTCCTGGTTCCAACACAGAAAATGAAACAAAAAATATTTTACAAAAACATGGCATGTTACCATTTGGACACTTTTGGAATGACCCTTCTGAGGTGTTAAATGATTTTGATGGTTTTATAATTTTAGGTGGATTTTCTTTTGAAGATAGGTCTAGATCGGGAATTATTGCATCTCTTGAGCCGGTTGTTAATGAACTAAAAAAACAAGCTTTGCTTGGTAAGCCTGTTTTAGGAGTTTGTAATGGTGCTCAAATTTTAGTGGAATCTGGTCTAGTTCCGGGGAACAAAGAGTTTGACACTCTTGTTTCTTTAACTGACAATAAAAGAATGGTAGGCAGTCGCATTGTTGGAACAGGATATTTTAATAAGTGGTGCTATATAAAGCCTTGCGAAAACGCAAAATCGGCTTTTATTAAAAAAGACGGAAAACCAATGAGAGTCCCTATTGCACATGCCGAAGGTCGTTTTTTATTTAACGATGACCTTGAGGCTGAAATATTAAAAAACAATCTAATTACCTATAAATATTGTGACTCAAAGGGAAACCTTTCCGATGACTTTCCAACCAACCCTAACGGCTCACTTCATAGCGCCGCCGCCTTAAGCAACCCAACAGGAAATGTAATGGCGATAATGCCTCACCCTGAACGAACACTAAAAAATGAGGCTGATGATCTTTTTGATAGCATGAAAAACTATGTTGAGTCTGATTCTCCCTTTAGCTATAAAGCCTTAAATTTTAAATCAAAAAAAATAGATATTCAGAAATTTAAAAAGCCATCAAAAGGCAGCGAACTTCTTATTTCTACAATTATCACGGACAACGAAGCTGCATCGGTCGAAAAATGTATTCACAACCTAGGTGTAGACGCTAAGGTAAAAAAATATGTTCATTTTGAAATTGATACAACCGATGGTTTTGATGTTAATAAAATTATCTCAACCGACGTATTGTTTAACCCTAGCAAAGAATATATAGCTGAAACAAAAGAAGAATCGGGGGCGTACAGGTTCTTGGTTCGCAACAAGGACGACATTGTTGGACAAAGCCTTACTCAAACTCTACGAGACCGCTTTGAATTGTCAGATTTGAAATCTATAAAAAGAGGTATTGTTTGGGAGGTTAAAATTAATTCACGTTCAACAAAAAAAGACGTGGATTTAATATTAAATAGTCATATTTTTTCTAATCCCATTTCACAGGAATGTCATGAATATTGACAAAAAATATTATCAGGAAATTAACAATAACCTGACTAATACAATTCAGGATACCAATATTGACGCCCCTAATAAAAAAGTTGGAAAAGTTAGGGATGCTTATTTTTTAGACGAAAAAGTGGTAATGATTTCTACTGATAGGCAAAGTGCTTTTGATCGCGTTTTAGCTGCTATTCCATACAAGGGCGCTGTTTTAAACTCTGTCAGTGCGTGGTGGTTTAAAAAAACTGAACACCTATTCCCCAACCACCTTATTTCTACCCCAGATCCAAATGTTTCTATAGTAGAAAAATGTACTGTCTTTCCGGTCGAGTTTGTTGTGAGAGGTTATATCACAGGAACAACGGACACCTCCCTATGGACCGTATATAATAATGGAGATCGAGAGTATTGTGGAAATACTCTTCCTGAGGGGCTAAAGAAAAACGACAAACTTGTCGCTCCCATGTTAACACCGACAACCAAAGATAAGGTTCATGATAGGCCTGTTTCTAGAGAAGAAATAATTGATCTTGGGTTAATGTCTGCAGAAGATTACGACATAGCTGCCAAAATGAGCTTGGATCTTTTTGCTTTTGGACAAGAAACAGCAAAGAAAAATGGCCTAATTCTGGTAGACACAAAATACGAAATTGGTACAGACTCTTCAGGAAAAATTAAGTTTGTCGATGAAATACACACTCCTGATAGTAGTAGATTTTGGATAAGTGATTCATATAAAGAAAGAATTGATGCAGGTCAGGAGCCTGAAAATATCGATAAAGAGTTTTTAAGGCTTTGGTTTGCAAAAAACTGTGATCCTTATAATGATGAGGTTTTACCAGACGCTCCAGACGATCTCGTTGCAGAGCTCTCTGCTAGATACATTTTATTATATGAACTAATTACTGGAGAAAAATTTGTTTTTCCAAATCTTAATAATATAAACAAACGAATTACTGAAAACATAAAGGAACTATTATGAAAGCTGTATTAATTATGGGTTCAACCTCAGATCAGCCACATGCAGACAAAATTACTAGCACTCTTGATACGCTTGGAATTGAACATGAGGTTCATGCTGCTTCAGCCCACAAAAACCCTGAAAGGGTATTAGAAATTATAAGGTCTTTTGGAGAAAAAGATGCTGTTGTTTTTGTTACAATAGCTGGAAGGTCAAACGCTCTTTCTGGTTTTGTAGGTGCAAATTGCAATAAACCAACCATAGCTTGTCCTCCTTTCAAAGATAAAGTAGATATGAGCATTAATATTCACTCAACACTTCAGATGCCAAGCAAAACTCCTGTGCTTACAGTGCTAGATCCTGGAAACTGTGCTATTGCTGTACACAGAATATTAAACATCGGTTCAATGTGAGCAACATTTCTCCAATTGACGGGAGATATAAAAAAAGCGTCTCTGAACTAGAAACATTTTTTTCAGAGCAGGCACTAATGCGCCATCGAGTAATGGTTGAGGTCGAGTATCTGCTGGCCCTAATTGAACACAAGTCTTTTCAAAAAACCCGCTCCTTAAGCAAAAAAACTTTAAACTCGTTGAAAGGTTTGTACGTTGAATTTTCAGCAACTCATTTTAAGCAAATAAAGAAAATTGAGAAAAAAACAAATCATGATGTAAACGCAGTTGTTGTATTTGTGTCTGAAAAGTTAAAAAAAATCGGTCGAGACGATTTGGTGCCTTTTGTTCACTTTGGGCTCACATCCGAGGACATTAACAACATTTCGTACTCTTTAATGACACAGGGTGCTGTTAAAGATGTAATGATCCCCTCCGTAAAGGGTGTTCTAAAAGAGCTAAAGGCTCTTTCAAAAAAAACAAAATCTTTATCTTTGTTGTCTTTAACCCATGGACAGCCTGCCACCACAACAACCCTTGGAAAAGAGCTTGCTATTTTTGTTTCTAGGGTAGAAAGAGAAATTGCTTTGGTTAAAAAAATCAAGTTGTTAGCAAAGCTTTCGGGGGCAACAGGATCTTATGCAGCTCACAAGGTTGCCTTCCCAGATTTTAACTGGCCTTTGTTCTCAAAGAGGTTTATTAAAAAGCTAGGCCTTGAACAATCCCCAATTTCTACACAAATTGAACCGGGGGATTCTCTTGCGGAACTACTACACTCTTTTGTTAGAATTAATAATATATTTTCTGATTTTTCTTTAGATATGTGGCTATATATAAGTAGAAATATTTTTGTTCAAAAAAATATAGTTGGCGAGGTTGGCTCAAGCACTATGCCCCATAAAATTAATCCAATCTTTTTCGAAAACGCCGAAGGAAACCTAGACATCGCAAATAACAACTTCTCTTTCTTGGCATCCAGAATTACGAGGTCTAGACTTCAAAGAGATCTAAGCGGTAGCACTGTTTTTAGAAATATCGGTGTTGGGTTTGCTCACTCGCTCATTTCATATAAAAACCTAATTAAAGGTGTTTTGAGGGTGTCTCCAAACAAAGCACAAATGAAAAAAGAGTTGGATGAAAATTGGAGTATTCTTGCAGAAGCTATACAAACGGTTTTACGTAAATCTGGAGACGCTTCCGCTTATGATAAAATTAAAAAGCTAACAAGAGGAAAGCCGCTAACAAAAGAATCTTATTTGCAACTGGTTAACAGCCTTAATGTTACTGAAAAAGATAGGCTTGCCCTTCTTGAATTAACCCCACATACATATCTAGGTGAAATAAATAAAGTTTTGGAGGACCTATAAGGTGTGCGGAATAATTGGTTTATACCACCCAACAGAAAATGTTTCTGGTGAAATTTATGATGCTCTGATTCAAGTTCAGCACAGAGGTCAAGATGCCGCTGGAATCGCAACCTGGGACAGCAAAAAACTTTCTATTCATAAAGAGCTTGGCGTTGTTACCGAGGTTTTTAAAACAAACGAGTCTCTAGGTTTGGAGGGTAATGTAGGAATAGGTCATGTACGATATCCCACCGCTGGCTGTTCTGACGTTTCAGAGGCACAACCATTTCACTCTTCTAATCCTGTGAATATTTGCCTTGCACACAACGGAACGCTGACTAACAGCGATGAAATGAAAAAATTTCTTCTAGAAACTCGCTTCTGTCAACTTAACACTCAGTCTGATTCTGAGGTGTTATTAAATCTTTTTGCATATGAATTGTCTAAAACGGACTTTGATGTTTTACAAAACTCTCATGTTTTTGAGGCTCTAAAAAGAGTATATGAAAGGTGTGAGGGCGGCTTTGCTGTGACAATGATTGTTGGGGGCGTTGGTTTGGTTGCCTTTAGAGATGCAAACGGAATTCGACCGCTTGTTGTGGGCAAAAAAGATGATGAATCTTTTATGGTTGCTTCAGAAAGCTCTGCGCTTAGCGCTCTGGGGTATGAATTTGAATACGATATTGATCCTGGGTCAGCCGTTATTATATCTGAAAGCGGTGTTGTAGAAAAAAGCGTTTGTGCTGAATCTATATCACACTCTCCTTGTCTTTTTGAGTTTGTATACTTTTCGCGCCCCGACTCTGTTATTGATTCTATATCAGTTCATAAATCTCGACTTAGAATGGGAGATTTTTTAGGAGATAAAATCCTTAGAGATTATTCTCATCTAGAAATAGACGCGGTAATACCCGTTCCAGACACAAGCAGAACATCTGCGATGCAGGTTGCCTACAAACTTGGTGTTAAATACAGAGAAGGGTTTATTAAAAACAGATATATAGGTAGAACGTTTATTATGCCGGGGCAAAGTATAAGAAAAAGGTCTGTTGCTCACAAATTAAGTCCAATAGAAATTGAGTTTAAAAATAAAAACGTTTTGTTGGTTGACGACTCAATTGTGCGAGGAAATACATCAAAAAAAATTGTTGAAATGGTTAGAAAACAGGGAGCAAAAAATGTATACTTTGCTTCTGCAGCTCCTCCAGTGCGCTATCAAAACGTTTATGGTATTGATATGCCCGCAACCAAGGAGCTGGTTGCCCACGGAAAAACAGTTGAAGAGGTAAGACACTTCATCGGAGCAGACGAGCTTATTTATCAAGACATTGAAGACTTAAGAATGGCCGCGCACATTGGGAATACAAACATTACAAGCTTTGAAGACTCGGTTTTTACGGGCAAGTATCGTGCCGGAAAAATTTCTGAAGAATATTTATCACGACTTGAAAACAACCGATCTTCCAAAGAATGAAAAAAGTGTTGGTTGTGGGGTCTGGGGCAAGAGAGGTTGCAATTGCTAGGTGTATTTCACAAAGCTCAATAAAAAATTCTCTTTTTTGCGTATCAAAAGACATAAACCCGCAGATCTTCGATCTTTGTAAGGACTACTTTGTTACTGATCTTGCGAACATATCTGATATTGTGTCATATAGTACAAAAAATAAGGTTGATTTTGCAATAATTGGTCCAGAAAACCCGCTTGCTAACGGTATTGTCAATGAGCTTGAAAATGTTGGAATTGGGTGCGTTGGGCCCAAAAAAGAAGTTGCACTAATTGAAACCAGTAAGACCTTTGCAAGAAAAATAATTGATCTTTGCTGTCCAGAAAAAAATCCACAAAGAAAAGAGTTTAGCTCAATAGAGGGTGTTGAAAGCTTTATCAAACAGTTGGGCGGAGAGTACGTAATAAAGTTTGATGGTCTTATGGGGGGAAAGGGAGTTCGTGTTTCTGGTGAACACCTAAAAAACATCGATGAGGGCGTTGCATACGCTAATGAAATTATTAACATTGGCGGATCGTTTTTAATCGAAGAAAAGTTGGTTGGAGAAGAGTTTTCTTTAATGAGTTTTGTAGATGGTAAGGTTTGCAAACATATGCCTGTTGTTCAGGATCACAAAAGAGCATACGAAGGCGACACCGGTCCTAACACCGGGGGGATGGGCACCTACTCTTTTGGAAATCACTCCCTTCCCTTTTTAAGCGAAAAAGACATTAACGAGGCTCAAAAAACCAATGAACTTGTAGCCAAACAACTTTTTGAAGAAACAGGCACTCCCTATGTTGGCATATTATATGGCGGCTTTATGTTAACAAGGGATGGCGTTAAGGTCATTGAATATAATGCACGTTTCGGTGACCCTGAAGCAATGAATGTCTTGTCTATATTAGAGTCAGACTTCTTGTCAGTTTGTATTTCTATGATTGATGGAAACCTAAAAAGCCAAGATGTCTCTTTTGAAAGGCTTGCTACTGTTTGTAAATATGTTGTTCCGGTGGGCTACCCAAACAAACCAGAAAAAAACTTTGAAGTGTTTTGTGATCAAAATGACCGCTCTCTTTTTCTCGCATCTGTTATGTTAAAAGATCAAAAGCTAATAGCCTGTGGTTCAAGAACCGCTGCGGTGGTTGGTAAAAACAAAGATGTTTTTCAAGCTGAGTTATTTGCTGAAGCCGGTATAGCAAATATATCCGGAAACCTCTTTCACAGAAAAGATATTGGCACAAAGAAGTTGATTGACTCTAGAATTAAAAGAATGAAAGAGTTGTTGCAATGAGGTTGGCTGTTATTGGATCAACCAATGGCACAGACCTTGTTCCTATTGTTGACGCTATTAACTCCGGGGAGCTTTTGGCCAGCGTGGAGGTTGTAATTTCAAACAACGAGCTTTCTGGGATTCTAAAAAAGGCTGGCTCTTATGGTATAGAAGGTCACTTTATTTGTCATAAAAATAAAAAACGTGATGTTTTTGACTTAGAAATGTCACAAATTTTAGAAAGCAAAAAAATTGATTTGATTTTGCTTATTGGGTTTATGAGAATTCTTTCATCAGGGTTTGTAGAAAGGTGGCGTGGAAAAATAATTAACGTCCACCCTTCTCTGCTGCCAAAATATGCTGGTGGGATGAACAACAGTGTTCATGAAAGCGTCTTGGCTGCGGGCGATAAAGAAAGCGGGTGCACAATTCATCTTGTAACCAAAGATGTTGATTGTGGTCCTATTTTATTACAAAAATCGTGCCCTGTTTATGAAAATGATTCTGTTGAATCTCTTCGAGAAAGAGTTCAAAAGCTTGAAGGGGAGTCTTTTATAGAGGTAATTAATAACTGGAGGAGTTATGAATAACAAACTGTTTTTTGACTTTATTTCTGTTGTTGAAAAAGTTCTGCACTTAATCATACTGGGTATGGTGATATTCCTTTGTTTTGAAGAGGTTATGTCTGCTGTAAACGGTGGAGGGGTTAAGGTGGAGAGCGTTTTAATGCTGTTTATTTATCTAGAAATCATGCAAATGGTAAACATATTTTTTTCCACTGGAAAAATTCCAATAAGGTATCCTTTATATATTGGGATGTTTGCTTTGGCAAGACATATATCTTTTGAAGATATAAAAGGTATTGAATCTTTGTATCTTTCTGCCTCTGTGGCGCTATTGTCTTTAGCTCTTGTTGGTTTGGCGTATAGAAACAAAATAATGAATAAAAGCGTTCCAGAACTTCCAGAGAACGAATGACAAACAAGGTCTTACCTAAAACTGCACTAATATCGGTTTCTAACAAATCCGGTGTTGTAACGTTTGCTAAATTGCTTCAAAAAAATGGTGTAAAAATATTTGCAACCGGAGGTACAGCCTCGGCTTTAAAGGACGCTGGAATAAAAGTATCAAAAGTGTCTTCAATTTCTCGCTTCCCTGAAATCTTTGGAGGAAGGGTTAAAACCCTTAGTCCGTATATTTCTGGTGGGATTCTAGGGCAAAGAGATAAAGATAAAGCTGAAGCAAAAAAAAACAACATTACTTGGATTGATCTCGTTGTTTGCAACCTATATCCTTTTTCCGATGTTGCTAAAAATACCAGCTCCACAATGGATGAAAAAATAGAAAATATTGACATTGGTGGACCAACTATGATTAGGGCAGCAGCAAAAAATTTTAAGTGGGTTAGTGTTGTTGTAAGCCCAAAAGACTACCGTTCTGTTAGTGCGGCTATTTCTAATGGGGGTCTTACAGAAAAAAGGCGTTTTAGCCTTGCTAAAAAAGCCTTTGGTCATTGTGCTGAATATGATCAAACCATCTTTGAAACACTATCAGAAAAAACACCCGAGCATGATTCTTTGCGTTATGGTGAAAATCCTCACCAACAAGCTTTTGTTGTGAAAGGAGACATGCCCTCCTCTCTTGGTATTCCACAGGCCAAAAAACACCAAGGAAAAGCTCTTTCGTATAATAATTTTTTAGATGGGGACGCTGCTTTACAGTGTCTGTCGGAGTTTAAAAAGTCTCCTGCATGTGTTATAGTAAAACACAACTCTCCTTGCGGTGTCGGAGTAGGAAAGAACGTAAGCGAGGCATTTTCTGGGGCGCTCAATGTCGACAGCCTGTCTGCTTTTGGCGGGGTGGTTGCAATGAACAGGAGGTGTACCGTTGATCTGGCAAAAAAAATAGATAAAATATTCTTTGAAATTATAGTTGCTCCTTCTTTTGACACTGGTTCATTAAAAATATTTTCAAAGAAAAAAAATCTGCGCGTTTTAAGCCTTAAAAAATATTTGTCCCCAGAATTTTCGATCAAAACAATTGGCGGTGGAAGCTTGGGTCAAGAGCGAGACGATTCAAACCTGCTCAAAAAACACCTTGTTATTCCAACAAAGAAAAAGTTGACTCCAAACCAGCTTTCTACCGGCTTGTTTGCTTGGAAGGTGGTCAAACACACAAAGTCAAATGCAATCGTTGTAGCTAAAAACAATAAAATTATAAGCATATCTGGTGGTCAGACAAGCAGGGTCGATGCCACGAAAATAGCTTTTGAAAAAACAAAAATACCTAAAGGGTGTGTCGTCGCTTCTGACGCTTTTTTCCCTTTTAAAGACTCAATAGAAAAAATGGCACAATACAAAATTGCTGCCATAATCCAGCCCGGCGGGTCTATAAGAGACAGTGAGGTTGTTGAGTCGTGTAACAAAAATAAAATTGCTATGGCCTTTACTGGCTTTAGAGTGTTTAAACATTAGGAGAGTTTATGAAAGCTATAATTTGCAAAAAATTTGCTCCGGTTTCAGAGCTGGTTTGGGAAGAAGTTGCTGATCCTATTGCAGGACCAGGAGAAATTGTCGTTGATGTAAAAGCAGCTGGGCTAAACTATCCAGACAATCTTATTGTTCAGGGTTTATATCAATTTCAACCAGAAAGACCCTTTTCTCCCGGACATGAGGGCTCTGGTGTTGTTTCTTCAGTTGGACCTGATGTTAAAATGCACAGCGTTGGAGACAGTGTTGCATTTTTTAAAGGCTTCGGTGCTTTTGCAGAAAAAATTGTAGTGTCTGAAAGGATGGCTTTTCCCATTCCTAAAAGCTTTCCTCACAAGATAGCAGCTGGCGTTTTTATGGTTTATGGCACAAGCTATCATGGCCTTGTTCAAAGAGCAAAAATTAATAAGCAAGATGAGGTGTTGGTTTTAGGTGCCGCTGGTGGTGTTGGTTTAGCTGCCGTAGACATTGCAAAGTCTTTTGGTGCAAGAGTTGTGGCCGCAGTCTCCACCAAAGAAAAAGCTGAGGTATGTAAGGGTTACGGGGTGGACGATGTTGTTATATACGGCGAAGAAAAACTTGATAAGGAGGGTCAGAAAGCGCTTACAAAAGAATTAAAGTCTAAAAGTGTGCGTGGTGGGTTTTCTATTATTTATGATCCAATAGGCGACTGTTTTGCTGAGCCGGCTCTAAGGTCTATTAGCTGGGGAGGAACCTATCTTGTGGTTGGCTTTGCTGCGGGAAAGATCCCACTCTTTCCAACAAACCTAATGCTTTTAAAGGGTTGTGCTGTTTCTGGTGTTTTTATTGGAAGATTTCAACAAGAAGAGCCTCAACAAAATGCTCAAAACTTGAAAGAAATTGGTGAGCTCCTTGGCTCTGGTAAGTTAACCCCGTTCATATCAGAAACCATACCCATGTCCGAGTCCGTTGACGCAATTGAACGAATTGCTAAACGCGGAGTCGTTGGCAAGGTTGTTTTTATTAATGACTAACCAAAATAAAGTAGTGCTAAGCAAAGCAACATCAGTGTCACGGATGGTATAGCCTTTCTAAAGCTGCTCTTTACTCTGATGTGTGTAAGTATTGCAAGCGCCATTAATATTATAATACCTTTTAATCCTAGGTTGTTCAGTTCTGAGTTTGTGCTTAACAACATTACAGCACAAGAAAGTTTGGTAATACCCGTAAGATCTCTTAGCCAGTCCGGGTAGTTAAAGTCTTTTCTAAACTCTGTAATTATGTTGTCATATCTTACAACCCACACAAAAAAAAGGGTTGTTGAAATAACAATTTTAAGCACTGTTGTCAATAGTTCTATGTTCATTATATCTCTCTTTTTTTAATAGTCTTCAGGTAATAATTTTTTTATCTCTTTCATTGTTAGTGCGGTTATGTCGTCAATATTATCTCCGCTACTTGTAAATATAGGGCTTCCAAAAATAACCTTCACGCTTTCTCTTTTCAGGGATCCTATTTTTTCTAGGATTCCTTTAGTTCCTATTACTGCGGTTGGGATGATTGGTATCTCGTTTTTAATTGCAAAATATGCTACACCTCTTTTCCCCTCTTTAAGACCCTCTCCTTTTATAGTTCCTTCTGGAAAAATACAGATTCTTTCATTTTTCTGTATCTGCTTCTGGATGTTTTTAATTGTAGAAATTTGAAGATTTGATCTGTTTACTAACATAACGCCATATGACCATGGCCCCCACGCTTTATACCAAGGAAGTTCTGCTTGGTCTTCGGCCATTAGATATGTAATGGGCTTAACAACTGCTGCTGTTATTGGTGCGGGGTCAACATCGTCAATGTGGTTTGGTGCAAGTATATATGGGCCTGAAGGTGGTAAATTTTTTTTACCCTCAACGGAAAATTTTGTAAGAACACTACACAGTAAGAGCGAAAACACCCCAATAACATACCTTATCAGCCAGCCTCTTGGGTGCGGTTCTCTCATTTTTTAAAAAGGTAGGTCGTCGTCGTCTACTGTTTGATCTAGGTTTTCTTTTTTTGCGGGCTCCTGGTTCATTCCAGAAGAAGAGTCAAGGCTATTTTCTCCTCCGCCCAAAATTTGGACACCGCCATAATTGTTAGCAACAACGCCTGTTGAATATCTTTCGTTTCCTTCTTTGTCTTGCCACTTGTCTGTCTTCAAAGATCCCTCTATATAAACCAAGGTTCCTTTTTTTACATATGGTTGAACATATTTTTCTGCGGTTGAGCCAAATACGGTTACCTTTGTCCACTCTGTTCTTTCTTGCGTTTCGCCGTCTTTGCCTTTCCACGACTCGTTTGTGGCAACGCTAAAACTGGCTACAGCCGCACCGTCTCCGGTAAACCTTATTTCAGGATCCTGTCCAAGCCTTCCTATTAGTGTTACTTTATTTACTGTTCCCTTTGCCATTTTTTTTCCTTTAACTAAGATTTAGTTCGTTATAAATAATATCTACTCTTCTTTTAAATTTATCGTCATTTTTTAATAGTTCTGAGACCTTTTTATGTGCGTGCATAATTGTTGTATGGTCTCTTCCTCCTAGATGTACCCCTATTTCGCTCAAGGGCATGTCTAAAACCTCTCTCGCCAAATATGCTGCAACCTGTCTTGCCTCAGCAATGTTTTTTCTCCTAGACTGGCCCACCATTTCTTCCTGGGAAACAGAAAAGATGCTACAAACTCCGCTAACAACATCTTGCATATTAACCTGTCCGTACCCCTGGTCTCCGAGCCTTTCCCTTATTATAGACTCTACAAGCGCTTCATTAATTTTGTCTCCAGAAAGGGTCGCGTGTGCAAATATTTTTGTTACACAACTTTCTAAGTCTCTTATGTTTGTCCTAACGTGTGATGCTATCTTTTCAAGGTGGCTTCCTTCTATTTTCATATTATTTTGTTTGGCTTTTGTTGAGAGTATGGCAACCCTTGTTTCAAAGTCTGGTGGTTGAATATCTGCATGAAGCCCAGACTCAAACCTAGACAGCAACCTGTCTTGAAGTCCTACCATTTCTCCCGGATATCTGTCAGCTGTCATCACAATCTGTTTTCCGTTTGTGTAGAGCTCGTTAAATGTGTGAAAAAACTGTTCTTGGGTCTGCTCTTTTCCTTGAAAAAACTGTATGTCGTCAATTAATAAAACATCGGCGTTTCTATAAACCTTAGAAAAGTCCAGCGTTTTGTTTTCTTGGATGCTTGCAATAAAGTCGTTTGTAAATTTTTCTGATGAGGCGAGCACCACGTTTATTTCCTTTTTTGATCCTATTAATTCGTTTGCGATTGAATGTAAAAGGTGTGTCTTTCCAAGCCCCACTCCGCCATAAATTATAAGCGGGTTAAAGTCTGCTGTTCCCGGAGCGCTTGCAACCTTGTGTGCCGCATTCTTTGCAAAAATGTTGTTTGGTCCCTCGATAAATGAAGAAAAAATATTTGAGGGGTTTATGTTATTTCTTTTGCCCGCATTGCTCTGTTTGGTTGTTTCTTCTTTATCAAGCTCAACAGAAGAGATGTTTTGTTCTGATTGGGGGGCTATAGAAACCTTTAGCTGTAATGCGCTATCAATCTCTTTCAAAGAAGACAATATGATGTCCTGATAATTATTAATAATCCAGTCATATGCAAACTGGTTTGGCGCTTCAACAATAAAAATGTCGTTTGTTATTCCAACAGGAGATAGTGTTTCAATCCATGCTTCGTAGGCATGAGCAGGTAGGCTGCTTTTAAGATCCTCGTCTGTTTTTTTCCAAATTTTTTTGTAATCCATTAGTTATCCACAGGTTATTAACATATTTTTATTTGTGTATTAATTACTTTACGTTCTTTTTGTTTTGATGCATAGAACTTTTTGGGTTTTTTGAAATCTTTTATTTGTTTTACAAATAGTTTTATTAAACTATATTTCGGCAATATACTATTATGAAAAGAACTTATCAGCCTAGTAACAGAAAAAGGAAAAATAAGCACGGTTTTATGAAAAGAAAATCGACCGTTGGCGGCAAGAAGGTTTTGTCTTCTCGTATGAAAAAAGGTCGTAAACGTCTTACCGTTTCTTCATAAAATGGATCGTAAAACTCTCACTGGTTTTATTCTAATCGGTGCAATTTTATTATTGTGGCCAAGCTATCTTGAATTAATTTCTCCGTCAGAAAAAAGCGATAAAGATGTTGTTTCGCCTGACACTTCTTTAGTAGAAAAATATTCAGAAACTACTCTCAAAAAACCCGTTGAAGCAACTTTAGAAAGCTCTACTGTTGAGGAACAAACCTTTATTATTAAAGGTAAAAACTATCTTGCTGAGATAAGCAATGTCGCTGGGGGTTCAATTGTTTCTTATAGTCTAACAAAACACCTTAAAAAATCAGAAGACGCTCTAAATATGATTGATGCCTACAACTCTAATAATTTGGTTGTAAGCTTTGTAAACCAGTCCGGTGAGATCGTTTCGTTAAACAAAAAATGGAAGTTGGTTTCTGGGGGCTCGGTTGATCTTTCTGAAGCAAACCCAGAAGCATCTTTTTTGTTTACCACTGAACACCTTGGTAGATCGGTTACAAAAGAGCTGGTTTTTAGCTTTGACTCTTATGAAATAGATATTTCAACCTCTTTAAGAAACCTTAAGGATGTTTCTTTAGACGAAAAATATACCCTATCCTGGGTTGGCGGCCTACCAGAACACGAAGGGACTCAAGATGCAATGTTTATGGAGGGTCTAATAAGTCAGGCTGGTAGTATCGAGTCTTTTAGGGTTGGAGCTGCAGGCTTTTTTGGGTCATCAAACACCAACAATATTGATGCCGAAGAAAAAAGGTATGTTGGACAAGCAGACTTTGCTGGATATAGAACAAAATATTTTGGTCTCTTTTTTGTTCCTCAAAAATCAGATTTAGTTGAAATAACAAAATATCCAACCCCCTTAAGGGCTGGGGTTAATGTTAACATTACTCAAGATATAAACCTTGAAAAAAACAAGTTTTATCTCGGGCCCCTTGACTATTCTAGCGTTGAAAATCTCGGCGTTGGTCTCGAAGAAAAAATTTTAGGTTGGCAATGGCTTTCTTCTGTCTCTTGGCTTGTTTACAGCATTATGATAATTCTGTATGGGTTTATACCTAATTATGGTGTTGTGGTTGTACTTTTTGCGGTTTTAATCAAACTTGTTACATACCCTTTAATGGCAAAACAACTTAGGTCCTCGAAGAAAATGCAAGAAATATCTCCTTTGATGAATCAAATTAAAATAAAATACAAAAACAACCCAACCCTACAACAACAAAAAATGGCGGCGCTTTTTCAGGAAAACAAAATAAATCCCCTGGCTGGCTGTTTACCCCTTTTGATTCAAATGCCGGTTTTAATGTCAGTCTTTATGGTGTTTAGAAACACCATTGAGTTTAGGGGCGAATCATTCTTTTTGTGGATTAATGATCTTTCTGCTGCCGACACGCTTTTTAGTTTTGGGGGGATACCAATTAATATATTGCCGTTTTTAATGGCTGGCTCTATGTACTATACAATGAAGCTAAGCTCAGCTTCTCAGCCTGCTGGAGGAGACCCCGCACAAGAAGCAACTCAACAAATGATGAAATATATGTTCCCTGGCATGATGTTCTTTTTGTTTTATTCTTTCCCGTCAGGGCTAAATCTATACTATTTGTGTTTTAATGTAATGCAAATAGCCCAGCAAAAAATAATAAATAACGAAAAAACAGAAACCGTAAGGAAATAATCTTGGCTATTGTTGCCTGTTCAACACCCCCCGGCGTTAGTGGTATTGCCGTTGTTAGAATTTCGGGGGAAGATGCAATAAAGAATGTTTCTACCTTTGTTAAAGACAGCCCCCTTAATAAAACGCGCCCTGTTTCGAAAGTTTGTTTTCTCGTCGACAAAGACGGTGAAGTCTTTGATGAGGCTATAGTTACAAGCTATATTAGCCCAAACTCATATACCGGAGAAAATTTGGTGGAGATATCGTGCCACGGAAACCCTAAAATCATTTCAAAAATAATTGATCTTTCTGTTGATGCTGGTTCGAGATTAGCAGAAGCCGGTGAGTTTACAAAAAATGCTTTTTTAAATGGAAAGCTTGACCTTTCTGAGGCTGAGGCTGTTGCGTCAGTAATTCACTCTTTGTCTTTGGCGGGAGTTAAGGCTGGAATTAAAAATCTTAGGGGTGGATTATCAAAAGAAATATACTCTATAAAGTCTTCCCTAATATCTGTTGTTGCAAACCTTGAATTTAATCTCGACATATCGGAGGAAGACCTACAGCCAAACCTTTTAAAAAACTCAGAAAAAACAATTTTAGATACAATCAAAAAGCTAGATGCCTGTATCCTTTCTTTCAAAGAAACAAAAATGTTTCAATCTGGTGCCTCCGTTGTTATTTTGGGGCCCCCAAACGCAGGGAAGTCAACACTATTCAACTGTCTTGTTAGTAAAGATCAATCAATCGTTACAGATGTTGAAGGAACAACAAGAGATGTGATAGAAAAAAGTATAAATATTAACGGCTTACCTATACTATTAAAGGACACGGCAGGAATTAGAGAGTCTGGTGATGATGTAGAAAAAATTGGTGTTGAAAGGTCTTTTATCGAAGCAAAAGACGCTGATTTGACTATTATATTAAATGATAGAAATCTCTCTTTCAAGGGTGTTAAACATATACATGTTTTTAATAAGTCAGATATTAAAAGCCCAGACGAAAAATATGATATTTCTATTTCTGCCAAAACGGGAAAAAATGTTAAAGAGCTAAAAGAGGTCGTTTATAATAGCTTGATTAGCGATAAAACCAATACTGATACCCTTTTGACCTCTAAAAGACAATACAATGCAATAAAAAGTGCGTTAAAGCATATAAAAGATGCTTATTCATTATTGATAGCTGAAGACTCTATGGAACTTTTGGTTGAAGATATCAACCGATCAATTGGTTTCCTCGACAGTATAACAAAAAAAACAACAAAAGATGATGTACTAGATGCGGTTTTTTCATCCTTTTGTGTGGGGAAATAGTTTCACGTGAAACGCACACAAAATAAATATGATTTAGTTGTTGTTGGGGGTGGACATGCTGGAATTGAAGCAGCTCTAATTGCCCATAAAAGAGGCATTAAAACTCTTTTGGTTTCTATGGACAAAAAATCTGTAGGTCGAACGTCTTGTAACCCAGCTGTTGGAGGGCTTGCAAAAGGACAAATGGTAAAAGAGGTTGATGTTTTGGGCGGAATAATGGGTTTTTTTGCGGATTTATCTACACTACAAAGCAAAACACTTAATAAATCAAAAGGGAGGTCTGTTTGGTCTCCCAGGTCTCAAATAGATAAAAATCTCTATGAAAAAATTGCCCAAAAATATATTAAAGAGCAGGGTCTTAAAGTTTTAGAGGGAGAAGCTGTATCTCTAAATGTAAAAAAAGACTGCGTTCGTGGGGTTTTTTTAAAAGATGGTTCAGAAATTACTTGTTCGGCGGTGGTTTTGACCTGTGGAACCTTCTTAAATGGGTTAATTCACATTGGATCTAAACAAATTAATGCAGGAAGATATGGAGAAAAAAGAGCTGAAGGAATTACAGAAAACCTAAACAGCCTAGGTTTAAAAAATGGAAGATTAAAAACCGGAACGCCTCCGAGAATAAAAAAGTCTTCTGTTGATTGGAAAAAGGGTGAAGCTGGATATGGGGATAAAAACCCCTCTCCCCTGTCTTATAGAACAAAAAACTTTTCTCCAAAAGATGAGCCTTGTTATTCTTTTCGAACAAATAGCAATACACATAATATTATTTTAGATAACCTTTCTTCTTCTGCTATGTATTCTGGAAAAGATATGGCAACTGGGCCCAGATATTGCCCCTCTATTGAGGACAAAGTATATAAGTTTAATCAAAATCCTTCCCATGTTTTACAGCTAGAACCAGAGTGGAGTATGTCTGAACAAATATATGTGAACGGTTTTTCAACAAGCCTTGAAGAAAAAATTCAGTTAGAGTCTCTCAAAACAGTTAGCGGCTTAGAAAATGTAGAGTTTATAAGACCTGGATATGCAATTGAGTATGACTTTTTTTATCCTTCTCAACTGAAAAACACACTCGAGAGCAAGGCTGTCTCTGGATTATTTATGGCAGGACAAATAAATGGGACCTCGGGATATGAAGAGGCCTCCTCACAAGGTATTATAGCAGGCATAAACGCCTCTTGTTTTATTTTGAATGAAAATCCTTTAGTTTTAAAAAGAAATGATGCTTATGTAGGGGTATTAATTGATGATTTAATATTAAAAGACACCAACGAACCATATAGAATGTTTACCTCAAGGGCAGAATATAGATTACAACTAAGATCTTCTAATGCAGATCAGAGATTATTAACAAAATCAAGAGAATATGGTCTTCTCGACGAGCAAACAGTAGAAAAATTAAGTGAAAAAATAGAAAATACTATAAACATGGTTAAGTTTCTTGAAGACAATAACATAAACCCAAAAACAATTAATAAAAGGTTGGAAGAGTTGGGTGAAAAACCAATAGAAGAACCTGCGCGTATGTCAAATATTCTTAAAAGACCAAAAGTATCTATATCAGATATGAAAATAGATAACGAAGAAACTAAAAGTGCTCTCACAAATCATATGAAAGAAGAAATTTTATTTGAAGCGGAAACAATTATTAAATATAGTGGTTATATAAATAGACAAAAGGAAGAAATTGATAAAATTAAAGTATATGAAAACATGATTATTCCTGAAAAATTTGATTATAATGATATTAAAAGCCTTTCAAATGAAAGCAGAGAAAAGTTTATTAACATAAAACCACAAACAGTTGGACAAGCACAAAGAATAAATGGTATTAGACCATCGGATATTTCGATTTTATTAGTATATTTAAAACGTCCGTTTCACGTGAAACAAATGAAATGAATTATTTAGTTTATATATTATTATTTATGTCTTTTTTAGAGGCTCAGCAAGAAATTCTCCTCGATAGAGTTGCTTCTGTTGTTGAAAATAAAATTGTATTAATGAGTGATGTAGTGTTAGCTGCAAATGCTGTTGCGGCTCAACAACAAATAAATCCAAACACTAATCCTGTTGCATATAAGAAAATTTTAGAATCTTCACGCGAAAGTATGGTAGAACAATTATTAATTATAGAAATGGCTGAACAAGATTCAGTAGAAATTTTAGATAAAGACATAGACAAAGCATTAAATCAACAAATAGATAATATTATTGCACAAACAGGAAGTAAAGAGCTAGCAGAAGCAGCTCTTGGTAAGAAAATTTCAGATTTTAAAAGATCATATAGAGATGATATGAAAGGAAAATTATTGGCAGAAAAATATACATCCTCTTTAACAACCTCAATTAACGTTTCTCGAGGAGATGTTATAGATTTTTTTAATACCTATAAAGACAGCATTCCATCATTTCCAACTCTTTATAAAACACATCATATATTAGTAGAAATAAAGCCTTCTGAAGAATCAATAAAAAATTCGTTTACTAAAGCCAATAATATTAGAAATAAAATTTTAAATGGAGAAATAAGCTTTGATGATGCAGCAAAAACTTATTCTGCTGATCCAGGATCAAAAGATCAGGGTGGTAATTTAGGTTATGTTCCAAGAGGAACATTTGTACAAGAATTTGATAAAGTTGTTTTTACTGTGGAAAAAAACATTATAACGGAGCCGGTAAAAACTCAGTATGGACATCATATAATTGAAGTGCTTGAAAGAACCGGAGAAAAGGTATTAGCTAGACATATTTTAATTAGAACAGAAACAACAGATATAGATAAGAAAAAAACTTATGATACTATAAATAATATTAAAAATAATATAACAAATTTTGATGATTTTTATAAAGCCGCTGCTGATTTTTCAGACGACAAAACAAGTAATTCAAGCGGTGGTTTTTTAGGAATGATTGATTTAGAATATTATCAAGTACCTGAATTAAAAAAAGAAATTTCTACTATTAAAACAAAAACCATAAGCAATCCTATTGAAACTGATTTTGGTTATCATTTAATATGGGTTGATGAAATTCAAGAAGGTGGTCCTCCTACATTAGAAACAAATTGGTTAGAACTAGAAGAAATGGCTTTAAATAAGAAAAAATCAGACTGGTATCAAGCCTGGATTAATAAAATCAAATCACAATTTTACATAAAAAGAAATCCACTAACTTATCCACAAATTAATGGATAATTTAAGTATTCTTTTTTCATAACCTTATCAACATATTTTTCACAAGTTATTAACCTAATCTTTGACTTTAAATTTTATATTTTTATCGACGACAAATGATAAATGTTATATACTTTTCCACAAACACACATCTATAATACTACTACTAGTTTTTTATATATAAATATCTTATAAATATATATACCAATTTAATCTTGTACTCAACGCATTATTATTATAATATTGAAGGTTAATTATGAACATTTCAACCACAAAAAAAGAACTCCAACAGGCATTTTCAAAATTATCTAAAACAACTCAATTAAAATCTCAAAATCCTTTAGTTAATTATACTTATATATCGTCATCTCCTGCTGGAGTAATTCTACATTCAACCGATCTTGAGGTTGGTGTTAAAACACAAATTAATGCTTCCGTTAATTCAGATGGTGAATGTTTATTTCCAACTTCTGAAATGAATGATATTATAAGCGTTTTAGACGACGGGAGGGTAGATATTGAAGTTTCGGGTCCTCATATTAATATTAAATCCGAAACTGGAGTTTCTTTTGATATTTCAACAGTACCTTTTCAAGATTATCCTGAGGTACCTGAAAATAAACATGATAATTTATTTTGTATTGAAACATTAAGCTTAAAGGATATTATTTCTTCATTGATGTATGCAATTAATAGTGAACCTACTAAACCGGCTTTAAATGGAGCTTGTTTTAATTTTTTGGAAAATACTGTAGACTTTGTTGCAACAGATGGTCATCGTTTAGTTAAAATTTCTAAGCAGAATACCACAAATATAAATGGATCGTTTATTATACCTAAAAAGTTTTTATCAATATTGAGTACTTTTTTAGAGGGACAATCAGAAACAAACTTAATAATAAGTGGAAATTATATTTTTACTAATAGTAATAAGGATGTTTTTTATTCTAAAATAATTGATGAAAAATATCCTAATTATAATGCAGTAATTCCGGAGGAAAATCCTTTAACACTTATTGCTAATAAAACAGAAATGTTAAACAATATAAAAGCAGCTTCTATTGCTACTAATAAAAATACTAATCAGATATCATTACACTTAACTGAAGGTAAAGTATATTTTAAAAGTGTTAATCAACCTGAGAGTAAAACAGTTCATGCTCCTTTAAAATCTGCAAAATATGCAGGAGAAGAAGTATCAATTGGTTTTAATGCTGTTTATTTAAAAGAAGCAGTTTCAAAATATCCAAACGAAGAAATTGTTTTTTCTTTTAAAGATTCTTTGTCTGCTACACTTTTTTTACCTAATGTAGATGATCAAAAAACAACCATTTTATTAATGCCAGTGAGGATAAATGAGTAATAATTACGGTGCAGATAAAATATCTGTCTTAAAAGGATTAGAAGCAGTTAGAAAAAGACCTGCTATGTATATTGGTGATGTTGGTAAAAGAGGATATCATCATCTGGTTAGTGAGGTTGTTGATAATAGTATTGATGAAGCACTGGCCGGTTTTTGTAGTTCTATAATTGTAACAATAAAAAATGATGGTTTTATTTCTATTGAAGATAATGGGAGAGGTATTCCTGTAGAAATTCATAAAACAGAAGGAAAGCCAGCGCTAGAAGTGGTAATGACAGTCTTACACGCTGGTGGTAAGTTTGATAAAAACACTTATAAGGTTTCTGGTGGATTACACGGTGTTGGTGTGTCTGTAGTAAATGCTCTTTCAGAAAGTTTAGTTGCTGAAGTTCATAGAGATGGTTTTCATTATAAACAGGAATATAAAATAGGACAACCTACAACTGAAGTAGAAAAAATAGGTAAAAGTGACAAAACAGGAACTATTGTATCATTTAAACCAGATGAAACCGTTTTTTCACATAAGGGTTTTGAAGAGGAAGTTATTAAAGGAAGACTTAAAGAATTAGCATATTTAAATAAAAACTTATCAATAAAATTAATTAATGAACCCGAAGAAACAGAAACAGAATATTGTTTTCCAGGAGGTTTATCAGATTTTGTTAAATATTTAGATGGTAATGAAGATTTAATTCATGATGAGGTTATTGTAGTAAATAAAGAAGATATAGAAGTGCCCGTTGATTTAGCTCTTAGATATAGCACAAATTATAATAGCAATATTTTTTCCTTTGTAAATAACATTAATACAATTGAAGGTGGTACACACCTATCTGGTTTTAGATCAGCATTAACTAGAGCATTAAACAATTATGCAAATAAAAATGATTTAATTAAAACAAAAAAGAATGAAAAATTTTCACTATCGGGAGATGATTTTAGAGAAGGTTTAACTGTTGTTATTTCTGTTAAAGTTCAAGAACCACAGTTTGAAGGACAAACAAAAACCAAACTAGGCAATGGTGAAGTAAAGGGTTTAGTAGATAATGTTGTGTATGATGGAATACAGGCATTTTTAGAGCAAAATCCAAAAGTAGGAAAAAGAATTATTGAAAAAGCAGCAGAAGCTGCAAGAGCAAGAATAGCCGCTAAAAAAGCAAGAGAATTAGTAAGAAAAAAATCAGGGTTAGGATCAACAACTCTTCCAGGAAAATTGGCAGATTGTTCAAATAAAGATCCTATGCAGTGTGAATTGTTTCTTGTTGAGGGAGACTCTGCTGGAGGTACAGCTAAACAGGGAAGAGACAGAAGAACTCAGGCTATTTTACCCTTGCGCGGAAAAGTTATTAATTCAGAAAAGGCAAGAGAAGATAAGCTTTTAGCTAACAATGAAATTCAATCTATGATAACAGCTCTGGGGTGTGGTTTTGGAGAAGATGAAGACGACCCTAATAGCTTTAACCCCGAAAAACTAAGATATCATAAAATAGTAATTATGACAGACGCAGATGTTGATGGTAGCCATATAAGAACCCTATTATTAACATTCTTTTGGAGAAAAATGAAAAGCCTTGTTCAGGGCGGTTATTTATATATGGCAATGCCCCCTCTTTATAAATTAAAACAAGGTAAAAAAGAAAGATATGCATATACAGATGAAGAAAGAGATAATATTTTAAGAAGATTAGAATCAGAAAATAAAACAAAAATAGATATTCAAAGATATAAAGGTTTAGGAGAAATGAACGCAGAGCAGCTTTGGGAAACAACAATGAACGCAGAAACCAGAACCTTAATTCAGGTAACCGTTGACCACATTATGGAAGAGGAAACAAACGTAAGGTTTAGAGAGCTGATGGGATCAGAGGTAGAACACAGAAGAAAATTTATAACAGAAAGAGCAAAATTTGCGACTAACATAGATATATAAAATGGATTTAGGCAGAGACAACATATTAGATAAACAATTAGTAAAAGAGCTAGAAGAAAGCTATTTAAACTAT
>ENA-OSEY01000197-OSEY01000197.1-marine-metagenome-genome-assembly--contig:-NODE-197-length-44283-cov-5.604126_pt1 | contig 44283 bp, 52 predicted proteins | sample MGYA00248465_ERZ534230 | MGnify/ENA primary metagenome ERZ534230 (study PRJEB26409, sample SAMN06344110) | marine metagenome | isolation source: Sea water from surface | place: Atlantic Ocean:Southern... | reverse complement strand
TTATTAATTTGAAATATTTCAAAAAACTGCTTAGCTTGTTCCGCCTCACTTATTCCTGAATTAACCAACATCGAAGCATTTGACACAAACAAAAGCTTTGCTTCCTTGTGCTCATTCAATAACCTAAGAGTTTCGACTACTCTTTCGGCTCTCCCTCCTAAGCTAACTTGATTAAGATCAAACGCTTTTTTTGAGCCAACAAATGCACCACCTAATAATATAATTCCATCAGGGTTAATAGGTTTTTGAATTTCAATAAAGTTTTCAAATTTCCAGATTAAATAATTAGGTATGTAACTAAACCCACCAATAATTATTACAAATAAAGCGAGAAAACCAAAAAAATATGATATCATCCTTAGAAAGTAGAGTCTGCTTTTAGATAGTAAAATATAAATTAAGATTGAAAAAAAAATTAAATTATAGGCCTTTAAAAAAAAACCTATCATTTTTGATAAAGTGAAAAACATAATAATTTAATGCATATAATTTTCAGCAACTTTTAAATATTCAGAAATAACTTTTTTACTTTCGACATCATATAAAACCTGAACAAAACCTCTATTATCATTAATTTCTGTCTCATGTTTTAAGTCTTTTAAATAGACTACTGTCTGTCCTCGTGTCAAATTATCTTTTGAAACATAAACTCTAGCATTTTTATATTTAAAGAATTCTGGATTTGTCATTGCTATTACAGCTGTTGCATCATGAAAAAAACAGCCGTCCATATTTCTTGTATCCTTATAAAACTTTATATATATGTTTGAAATTTTTTCTAAAAATTTTCCTGAATTATTTAGAGAAGATAATTTATCTATATCTTTTTGTGACAAAAAAACTTTGTGCGTCACATCCAATCCTACCATTATAATTGGCAAACCTGATTTAAAAACTATTTCAGCTGCTTCTGGGTCATTATAAATGTTTGCTTCTGCAACTGGTGTAATGTTTCCACCGGCTAACCATGATCCACCCATGATTAATAGAGAATTTACTTTATTTGCGATTGATGGATCTTGTTTTATGGCATTTGCAATATTTGTAAGTGGTCCTACAGCAACTAAGTTAATATTTCCAGAGTTTTCATTAATTTCATTTATAATAAATTGTGCTGCATCTAATTTACTTGCATTAAATTTAGGCTGTGGATGATTTGTATCTCCTAAACCATCATGGCCATGGATAAATGATGGATAATTCGTAACCTCTCTTTCTAAGGGTTTATGAGCTCCTTGATAAACAATTGTGCCCTTGTGAGCCATTTCAGATAAAATTAAAGCATTTTTTGTTGAGGTTTCAACAGGCACATTGCCAAAGACTGTTGTAATCCCTAAAACATTAATATTTGGATGGTTTAATGCATAAAGCAATGCAAATGCGTCATCTACTCCTGGATCGGTATCAAATATAATATTAATCATAATTTATTTAAAACTTAATTTAGAATTATATTATATCATAACTATATTAACATATAATTTAATAGATATAATTTATGCAAAAGGAAGTTTCTGAACTAATTATTATAGGTGATGGCATAGCTGGATCTATTGCTGCCTATGTTTGTGCAAAATTAAATATAAAAGCATTATGGTTTGCTCCAAAAAATAAAAGCTTAAATGGCGCTATACAAGTGCCTCCAAATTCTGTAGATGCATTAAAAGGTCTGGGTATATTCAAAGATTTGAAGAAGCATCTAACACCTATTTCAATGATTAGAGTTAGAGATCAGTTTTTAAAACAAGACCTTTCATCAATCGATGTAAATAATCATTATTTTTCTGTAGCAAGACAAGAGCTTTTGTCAGTCATAAAATCGTCTTTTAAAGAAAATTCTTCTGTAACTGTTTTAGAGGAAAGTATTATATCCATTGAGAAAAAGGGCAATAACTATAATTGTATTACCTCTTTAGGTAATGTCTTTGAAACAAAGGCAATTATTGGTGCTGATGGTAGTGATGGTGTTTGTAGATTGCAAACTGGCAAAATTGACCAAAATTCAAATAAGACATTTATTTATAGGGGTACCCTGAGTGCTAAAAAAAATAATAGGGCTTTATTCCAATCTTCAGTAAATTTATGGCTAAATGATGGTTGGCATTTAGTTTACTATCCATACTCAGAGTTTAATTATTTAAATCTAATTCTTGTTGGAAAAAACTCCATTGAAAAGCTAAATCAATCTACACAAGAGGAGTTTAAAAAACTTCATAATGTTAAATGGCAACCAGTTAAATTAAACAAAATATCGAGTGAGGCAATTTACAATAGTGGTCAAATTTTTTTGATTGGTGACGCAGCACATCCCATTTATCCTCATTTAGCACAAGGTGCAGCTCAAACATTTTTAGATGGTTTCACTTTATTCAAGGTTTTATCAAGCAATGATGATATTAACTTATCATTAATTGAGTATGCCAAAATTAGAACCGCAACAATAGACCGAGTTAAAGATATGTCTTATCTTTCTGGGCAAGTTTTTAAAGCTAAAGGAACGATGGCCAAAATAAGAAATAATTTATTGCTTAATGATTATTTAGACTTGGAAAATTTTCTTAATAAAATATGGGAAAAAGATAGCCCTTTAAATAAATAAAAGGGCTACCTAAAATTTATTCTCTGTTACCCAATAATTGTAATAACATTATAAACATATTAATGAAATCTAAGTAGAGAGTTAATGCACCCATAATTGATTTCTTTAGTGCTGTACCTCTATCGTCAGAAGCCATATACATTAACTTTATCCTTTGGGTATCATAAGCAGTTAAACCTGCAAAAATTAGCACACCAACAACCGAAATGATAAACTGCATCGCACTCGAGGCTAAAAAGATATTAACAATTGATGCTAAAATTAAACCAACCAAACCCATGATTAAAAATGACCCTAGGCTTGTTAAGTTCTTCTTTGTTGTATAGCCGTAAATACTTAATGCTGAAAATGAAGCAGCTGTTAGAAAGAAAACTCTTATAATAGATTCACCCGTGAAAACTAATAGTAGTGAAGATAAAGAAATACCCATAATTGCAGCAAATGCGTAAAAAAGATTTCTAGCAGTTTCTGGCTTCATAGTTTGAACTTTTGCAGATAGCCAAAAAACCATCCCTAAAGGAGCAAGCATTACTAACCATTTAAGTGGACTTGTGTAAATAGCAGCTCCAAAAGGAGTTAGCATTCCTTCAGATGTGACTGACATAATTTTTGTTAGATATGCAAAAAAACCAGTAATAGCCATACCGATTGTCATGTGGTTGTACACACCTAACATGTAAGCTCTTAATCCAGCATCAATATTGGCAGCTTGTGCCTGTGTTGATGACATAAAACGAGGATCTTGCATTTAAAAACTCCTAAATAATAAATAATTTAAAATATATTTATATATTATTACTTAATTTTTCAAGTTTTCAAAGAGTTTTTATATTAAGTTTTTTCTGTTTTATCGATAGTGATTTTAACTGACCACAAGCTGCCATAACATCTCTTCCTCTTGGGGTCCTAATTGGACTGGCGTAGCCAGCTTTCATTATAATTTTAGCAAAATTATTAATACTATCTTCTTCTGAGCATTCATAAGGCGAACATGGCCATTCATTAAATGGAATAAGATTAATTTTTGATGGAATTCCTTTAATTAATTTAACTAAATTTTTTGCATCTTGAGCAGTATCATTTACACCTTTTAACATTACATATTCCCAAGTTACCCTTCTAGAATTTGATATTCTTGCATAAGATCTAACAGCGTCTAAAAGTTGCTTTATGTCATACTTTTTATTAATTGGTACCAGTTCATTTCTGAGATTATCGTTGGTAGCATGCAAAGATATTGCTAAATTAACACCTAAATCATCACCACATTTTTTTATTTCTGGAACAATTCCAGATGTTGATAATGTTATTCGCCTTCTAGATAAACTAATGCCAGAGTGATCCATGATAATTTCAAGAGCTTTTTTTACATTTTCATAATTAAATAAAGGTTCCCCCATGCCCATTAAAACTATACTAGTGAGCAGACGATTTTCAGAAGCAGATGGCCAGTCTTTAAGTTGATCCATAGCTAACATTACTTGACCTACAATTTCTGAAGAAGATAAATTTCTTACTAATCTTTGAGTGCCAGTATGACAAAATTTACATGTTAGCGTGCAACCAACTTGACTGGAAATACAAAGAGTGCCTCTTTCTTCATCAGGTATCCATACAGTTTCAACTTCATTTCCATCATCCAGTTTTAACAACCATTTAATCGTGCCATCTTGAGATTGATGTGTTGAGGAGATTTTTGGCCTCCAAATATTAAAATTTTTTGATAGAAGAAACCTTAATTCTTTTGAAATATTTGTCATTTCATTAAAATCAATAGTACCTGACCTGTAAATCCAATTCCAAATTTGGCTTGCTCGAAAATTTGGTAAATTAATTTTATTTAATAATGATTTTATTTCAGCTTTTGTTAAGCCCAATAAATTAGTTTTTGGATTATTTTCAGGACTAGAAATACTTGTTTTGTATTTACTATCTTCCACAAGCTTTATCAATTAACTTGAGAGCTGCTGTAAAACCAAAAAGAGAATATGTATCTTCAGTGTCAGTGCCCCTTGATGATGTTCCTGAAACTAGTAATTTATTTCCAGCTTTCATTGCAGAAACAATTTTTGAGTCTAATTCTGGTGTCTCAGCCCAAGCTCGATCTTTTAACGTAAACAATGAAAACTTCTTTCCATCAATAGTATATTTAACAATCGATTGCTCTTTATGATCATAACCTGCCTTGATTGAAACTTCATTAGTAACATCCTGAGCAGGCCCATGAGTTACATAAACTCTTACGTCACCTCTATTTTCTTTTTTATAGTCTCCTTTTGAGGATTTAGGCTCACTTGAAACAAAACAAGTTCTTTTATCGCCACTATCTGATCTGTAAGCAGTCCAATCGCGTTCAACGCCTAAAATAAGCGTTTCAGATAACGCATTGAATGAGAAAAAAATTAAAATTAATATATTTAACAAAATAATTTTCATTAGAACCTCAAAATGATTTTTTATTTTAAAAATTTTTGTAATTATATAACTTTTTTATAAAAGAATTAAGTAAAAAAAAATTATTCACATAAATCACGTTAATTACATATACTACTTTTGTTTTATGGCAACAAAATGTCTTATATTTCATTAAATTAATGGCCGGTTATCAAAATTTTTCATAGATATTATCCTATCATATAAAACAATACCTCCAGTAAGTGCTAAGTTTAATGAAAATTTCGTAGGAACTTTTATAATCTTATCACATTTCTCCAATATTTCTTTACTTAAACCATATCTTTCAGACCCAAGTATATACGCCGCTAATCTTGGGTGCTTAAATGATGGTAAGTATTCTGCATCATCAAGTAACTCAATACCAACTAATTTGCATCCTTTTGGAAGACTTAAATCTTTAACACCATTAAAGTAATAAGTAGGCAGGCTATTCTCTGTATTTGATGTGTCTGACAACCTTATTTCATCTTTATTTAGAGGTCCTCCAACAAAAAATGAAAAATTTGCTCCAAAAGCGTGTGCCGTTCTCATAACAGCGCCAGCATTCATTGCTTTAGATACATTCTCAACACCAATTCCAAAGTAGCCCCTCATTTTTTTAAAATACACCATTTATTAATGTGCATAGAGTTGCAACACATGTGAGCTTTAATCTTAAATTGATATACCAACTATAAGAAGAAAAATTCTTATAATCGACAATCAGTGAAATAATAAATCCTACAGATAATATTAATGAGGCCAATAAATAATTGTTAAATAAAAATATAACTATTAATGAAAACCAAGCTACTAATGATGTTGCAATTCCCCAAGCCCATAGAATATGTTCATGAGCCTCAGATTTTAGAAGATAGCCCCAGTAAACAGCGCCTAAAAACCCTAAAATAGACGAAGCATAAAGTAATCCCAAGACTTTTAATTCTAATGAAAACCTGATTTCAAACAAAACAAAAAAAGATGTAAAAATAAATGGAAGAATTCCTAACCAACCAAGTATTTGAGGATTTTCAAGTACTCTTTTTTTTAGCATAAATTATTTTTTTTCAATAAAATTAATTAAATCAATATCTTTATCTGTTATTCCACCCGCATCATGAGTAGTTAAACAAATCTCAACTCTGTTATATACATTTGACCATTCAGGGTGGTGATCTTTTTTTTCTGCATAAATTGCAATTTTGGTCATAAAAGAGAATGCCTCTATAAAAGACTTAAATTTAAATTCTTTTTTCAACTTTTTTCCATTATCTTCAATTTCCCACTTTTCATCAAATTGCTTTAAAATTTGAATAATCTCTTCATGTGATAAAACCTTTGCCATAAATAGCTCCTGTAGTTATTATGCAAATTATAAAAGTAATTAATTTTAAGAACAAGTTATAGCTTCAATTTAAGTCAGTAATTTTAAATTAGAAAGCCAAAATAAATGAATATTCATAATCCTTCCAAAATTGTATTAGCCTATTCCGGAGGCTTAGACACTTCAGTAATATTAAAATGGTTACAAGAAAAGTATCAGTGTGAAGTTATTACCTTCACCGCTGATATTGGGCAAGGTGAAGAAGTTGAACCAGCAAGAAAAAAAGCTCAAAACCTTGGCGTAAAAAAAATATATATAGAGAACTTAGAAAATACATTTGTCAAAGACTACGTATTTCCGATGTTTAGATGTAATACAATTTATGAGGGAATGTATTTATTAGGAACGAGTATAGCAAGACCACTAATTGCAAAACGGCAAATTGAAATAGCTAAATCTGAGGGAGCTGATGCAGTAGCACATGGTGCTACAGGAAAAGGAAATGATCAAGTTAGATTTGAGCTATCTTACCTTGCTCAAGACCCTGACATAAAAGTTATAGCCCCTTGGAGAGAATGGGAGCTTTCTTCAAGAACAAAGTTGATTGAATATGCAGAAAAGCATCAAATCGCTATCGCAAAAGATAAAAGGGGCGAGGCCCCTTTTAGCGTTGATGCAAATCTACTTCATGTTTCGGCAGAAGGTAAAATTCTTGAAGATCCATGGATAGAACCAGAAGAATATATATATACAAGAACAGTCAATCCAATGGAGGCTCCAGATAAACCTACTGAGATAACAATTGAATTCAGTAAAGGTGACCCAATAGCATTAAATCAGAAAAAATTAGAACCAGCACAAATTTTAAAAAAATTGAATGAATTTGGTGGGAAGAACGGTATTGGAAGAATTGATATTGTTGAAAATAGATTTGTTGGCATGAAATCACGTGGTGTTTATGAAACTCCAGGTGGAACTATTTTACTTTACGCACGCAGAGCTATTGAATCCATTACTCTTGATAGAGAAGAAGCCCACTTAAAAGATGAAATCATGCCTAAGTATGCAAAATTAATTTATAATGGGTTTTGGTTTTCACCTGAACGTGAAATGATGCAAGCTTTAATTGATAAGGCTTCCATGAGTGTTAATGGTGTTGTTAGACTCAAACTTTATAAAGGTAATATCATTATAACAGGTAGAAAATCGGAAAATTCCTTATATGATGAATCTTTGGTAACTTTTGAAGACAGCAACAGCAATTATGATCAAACTGATGCGAAAGGATTTATTAAATTAAACGCTCTTCGATTAATAAAAAACAAAAAAATTTAATTTTGTAATTTTGACCTTGCTCTTAGAGCTTGAGTAATTGTTCCATCATCAAGAAAATCTAACTCACCTCCCATTGGCAATCCTTGTGCTAATCTTGATAGTATTATATCTGTACTACTTAGTTGATCAGCTATATAATGCGCTGTAGTTTGCCCATCAACCGTTGCTGAATTAGCTAAAATTACTTCCTTTATTTTTTCACTTTTTGCTCTTTGAACCAATTGACCAATTTTTAAATCATCAGGACCTATATTATCTAATGCTGATAAGACACCACCAAGGACATGATACTTCCCAGAAAAGACACCTGACCTTTCAATAGCCCATAAGTCACCTACATTTTCAACAACACAAATAGTGGATACATCTCTTTTTTCATCTTTACAAATATAACATTCTTCACTTGTATCCATATTTCCACAAATAACACAAAATTTAACACGTTCAGCAACATCCTTTATTTCATCAGAAAGGACTAGCATTTCTTTTTCTTTATTGTTTAACAAATGCAAAACAATTCTTCTTGCTGATCTCAACCCTAAGCCAGGCAATTTTGAAATCAGCCTCACTAAATGATCAATTTCAGAGTTGATCATGTCTTTTTTTATTTATTAAGAAGAATATGAAACTCATTTATTTTTATCATTTACTGATTTCAATTCTGCATTTGGAAAGGCCTTTAAAACTTTTTGCATTTCTGGCGTGTTTTTTGTATTTTCAATTTCTTCTTGAGCTTTTCTCTCATTTTTGTGATCTAAAGTTTCAGTGCCTTGGTCATCGACTATACTTATAACCCAATCTTCACCAGTCCAGTTTTTTAAAAATTTCGATATATCCTTTGCAATATTATTATTGGTATTACCACTAATACTAATTTCTAATTTCCCCTTTTCAAAAGAAATTAAATGAACGCAAGACAATAATTGAGCATGAAGAAGTAACTCTCCTTTAATTTTAAATATTTCAACAAGATCCTCAAAAGTATTGACTTCTGCTAAAGTTGTTTTGTTATCAATAGAATTTATTTCTTGCAGGTCATTAATAATCTCAGATGTATTTTTTTTACCATCATCCTTTTCTTCTAAAGAATCGTTAAATGTAGTTTTATTCTCTTCGAGAGAAGCTTGGATTTTCTTCACTAAAGAAGCAGGGTCTGGTAAATTGCAAGAATAAGCTAACCTAATAAGTATCATCGAACCTGCTTCATCTGGATTAGGTGCAGCCCTTATTTCTTCAATTCCTTTTAATAAAATTTGCCATGCTCTTGTTAAACCCGGGAGAGATATTTTAGAAATTTTTAAAATACCAGCTTTTTCACCATCTGGAATTGAGTTCATAAAAGTATCTAAATTTTTTTCACCAATGATATTTATGCGGGTAGACAAATGTATTATATCAAGCATATCTCCAATTAGTATTTCACCGTTAGTACCATGATTAATAACGTTGTCATAAATCTTTAGTGCATTTTCTATGTTACTATCAAAAATATTTTCTAAAATTTCAATACTTGATACCCTACTTGGTAAACCTAGCATAAAAGATATAGTCTCAGATTTAATGTCATCACCACTTATTGAGGCTGACTGGTCTAATAAAGAAAGAGCGTCTCTAACCGATCCTCCAGATACCCTGACAATTATTTGAAGTGCTTCTAAGGTAAAATTTATCTTTTCCTCTTCACAAACCCATTTAAGATGGTCAATTAAAATTTTAGAAGGAACTATTTGTAAGTCAAATCTTTGGCATCTTGAAAGTATCGTTATTGGAACTTTTCTAATTTCGGTAGTTGCAAATATAAATTTAACATGTTCTGGTGGTTCTTCTAAAGTTTTCAGGAGTGCATTAAATGCACCTTTTGATAGCATATGAACTTCATCTATTATATAAACTCTAAATTTAGATGTTAGAGGTTTGTATCCAACTCCATCAATTAACTCCCTGATATTATCTACACCTGTATTACTAGCTGCATCAATTTCCAGAACATCTATATTTTTCCCTTCCGCAATTCCCAAACAAGAGTCACATACACCACAAGGGTTGATTGCAATTTCAGATGATTTCTCTGGATTTGTGCAATTAAATAACTTTGCAATAATTCTAGCTGTTGATGTTTTACCGACGCCTCTTACGCCTGTAAGTATGTAAGCATGTGCTAATCTGCCTCTTTCAATTGATCCAGATAATGTTTTGATTAAATTATTTTGGCCAACAAGTTTTGTGAAATTTAGAGGCCTATATTTTCTTGCAAGAACTCTATGAATAGAATCTGTAACATTATTTTTGTTTTCATTAACCATCAAATTGAAATGCTCTTAGAATCATTTAAGCAGGAAACTGCCTGACCCAAATAAAACTTGTTACGGCTGCTACCTTTCGATCCTGACCGAGTTCGCAAGACATCTGTCCAAACAGCTTCCCATGTCTGTATGATACAGTTCAAGGAAACTTTCAAGTATAAATATTCTATTTAATTATTTAGCTTTTCCTCAATGGTGATGCTAAATAAGTTCCCAGGATTTTAACTTTCTTCTCACCACAGTAAAACTCCAACTCTTTTAAAGCGTGTTTCATTGCTGATGTTTCAGGATGACCTTCAATATCTACATAAAATTGAGTTGCTGTCATACTACCATTAATCATATATGATTCTAGCTTTGTTAAATTGATTCCATTTGTTGCAAAACCACCTAAGGCTTTATAAAGTGCCGCAGGAACTGATCTTGTTGAAAAAACAATTGTTGTTATATATTTCTTTTTGCTGATTTTTGGCATTTCAAATGATTTGCTCATTATTAAAAACCGTGTCGTATTGTGGCTACTATCTTCAAAATTTTCTTTAAGAATTTCTAAATTATATCGTTTAGCTGCTAAATTAGATGCTATTGCACCAATAAATTTATCATTTAACTCTGAAACCTCCTTAGCTGCTCCAGCAGTATCAGGGTGAATTACAGGAATTAGATTTAGATTATTTATATTTTGTCTGCATTGAGCTAAACCTTGTGCATGGCTCCTTACCTCTTTTAAGTTTTCTAATTTTGAACCTTTTGGGCCCAAAAGCATATGATTTACTCTAAAAAAAGTTTCTCCAATAATAAATAATCCAGACTCAGGAAGTAAATGATGTATGTCAGCTACTCTGCCTGCAGTTGAATTTTCAACAGGCACCATTGCTAATTTAGCTTTATTGTCTTGAACGCTAGAAATCATTTGTTCAAATGAAGGACATGCTAAAGTTTCCATTGTATTAAAATTACTTAAACAAGCCATTTCAGAATAAGCACCTGGGATACCTTGAAAAGCTATCGTATTATCTGGGTTATTTACTTTTTGAGACATTCAATTACTTTCAGATTGATTTTTAATTTTATTTCTTACCTTATTTAAATCTTTTTGAGTATCAACCCCAATAAAGTGATCTTTAGTTTTTACTACTTTTATTATCATACCATTCTCTAAAGCTCTAAGTTGCTCTAATTTTTCTGTTTTCTCAAGATTAGATACAGGAAATGAAATAAATTTTTTTAAACTTTTTCTTTTCCATGCATAAATCCCGATATGATGCCAGTAGGTTAATGCATTGTATGGAACTTGCGTTCGACTAAAATAAAGAGCTGTTCCATAATCATCGTCATTTTTATCCCATGATATTACAGCTTTAACTACATTTGGATCAGAAATTTCATCAAAGTTGGCTTTGCAAACTAAAGTAGTAATATCTTCACTTTTAATTTTTGAGACTAAATTTTGCAATACTCCGGGGTCAAATATTGGCATATCACCTTGCAAATTTATAATTAAATCATAATTGAAATCAGGGTCAAACTTACTAAGTGCCTCATAAATTCTATCAGAACCAGACTGGTGATTAGCATCTGTGAGAATTGCATTTCCACCTTTGGCATCTATAACATTGCTTATTTTTTCTGAATCAGTGGCTACCACTACCGGTCCTAAATCAGCCTTTAATGCATTTGACCAGACATGACAAATCATAGGTTGGCCATTAATTATTTTCAGTGCTTTTTTTTGTAGTCTGGTTGATCCTAATCTTGATGGGATTATTATTATGGGTTTTAACATTTTATTTGGATCTTAATCTTGCAACTTTTGCTTGCTTTATATATATCATCATTATGAATAAATTTTGTTGAGATTTATTCGTATTTTAAAGTAAAATATAACTATAGCATAATTTTTAATTATTTAATAAATGAGTTTTTTCTATGAATGATCCTTTAGCATTTAATAAAGTTGTTGCTGGTTTTTTATGCGCGTGCCTTTTAATGATAGGTGCAGGTAAGTTTGCATCTTTTATGCAAGGAGCAGATGGTCACCATGACGACCACCATTCAGATGAAAAACATTCATCAAAAAATTCATACCCAATTGAAGTTCCTGAGGGTGCAATTACTGAAGCCTCAGCAGTTGCTTCAGCACCTATTAAAATTGTGCCAATTTTAGCAATGATAGCAAATGCTGACATTGATGCTGGTAAAAAACTATCAAAAAAATGTGCAGCTTGTCATAGTTTTAATGCTGGCGGTCCTAATAAGGTAGGGCCTAATCTATGGAATGTTCTTAATCGTGAAATGGGCCAAGTAGATGGTTACAAATATTCAAAAGCATTGATGGCTTTTGGTGGTAAATGGGATTACTCTTCCCTAAATCAATTTCTACTCAAGCCTAAAGAATACATGAAGGGGACTAAGATGAATTATGCTGGTCTTAAAAAAGAGAAAGACAGAGCGAATATTTTACTTTGGTTAAGAAGTCTGGCTGATACACCAGCTAATCTTCCATCAGATGAAGAAATTCAAAAAGAAAAAGAAGGAATGGGTTCTTAAAATTTGATAGAATTTAATAAATTAAATGACTTTCTTAATTTATTAGTTTTAGAGAACCGAAAGATAATACTTCCTTTATTTAGAAAAATTACAAATGTAGAGACAAAAACAGATCTAAGTCCTGTTACAGAAGCTGATAAGTCTACTGAAAAAAATATTAGAAGTTTAATCCACAAAAATTTCCCTGACGACGAAATAAGAGGTGAAGAATTTCCTGATAAAATTACAGGTTCTAATTATAACTGGATAATCGATCCTATAGATGGGACTCGATCTTTTATTACTGGAAAACCAACATTTGGAACTTTAGTAGGTTTATACGATAGAAATAAACCAATAGCTGGTTTAATTGACATACCAGTGCTTGAAGAAACCTATATTGGGGTCAAAGGATATGGTGCATATTTAAATGGAAATAAAATAAAAACAAAAAATACTAGATCAATTCACTCAGCTTCAATTGCATGCACTTCACCAAACATGTTCAATGAAAAGCAATTAAAGCTTTTTAAAAATGTAGAGAATAAATGCATAAATTCTGTATGGGGAGGTGATTGTCACAACTTTGCTTTACTCTCAGCTGGTTTTATCGATATTGTCATAGAACATAATTTATCTTGGCATGATATTGCAGCAACAATACCTGTTATAGAAGAGGCCGGTGGCTTAGTTACAGACTGGAATGGTGTAAAAATTGATTCTGAAAGTGATGGTGGTATAATTGCATCTAGCAATAAGTGCCTCCACAAAGAAGTCTTGGACATTATTGGAAATTAATAAATATGAGAAAAAACATAAATTTACTTTATTACTGGGATGCTGAAGGATACAAATCATGGCAAAAAATTTTCAGTGAAAAAGCACCTGAAATTAAGGTTTTTAATAAAGATAATTGTATAGAGGATGATATTGACGTTGCACTGGTTTGGCTTCCACCAGAGGGTTTTCTTAAAAAATTTCAAAACCTAAAGGGTGTAATAAATCTTGGCCAAGGTGTAGATCATTTATTAAAACCAGGAGTTGTGCCTGACAAACTTCCAATAATTAGGTTGGTTGATGAAGACATGTCCAAGCAAATGGCTGGATGGGTGTCTCTTCAAATTTTGAGAGAAACCTGTTTTCTAAATGATTATTTAGAACAACAAAAGAATAAAATTTGGAAAACAGTAAACTTTATTCCAGGAAATAACTGGACAATTGGTATATTGGGTATTGGAGCAATTGGATCACATGTTGCTAAATCACTAACAAATTTTGGTTATAAAATTAAAGGTTGGTCAAAAAATAAAAAAAATATTCAAAACGTTGAATGCTATTCTGGAAAAGAAGAGCTTCACAAAATGCTTAAAGATTGTAACATTTTAGTTTGCCTTTTACCACTCACTAGTGAAACAAAGCATATTATTTGTAAGGAAACATTATCATTACTTCCTAAAGGATCTACAATCATAAATGCTGGAAGAGGTGGGCACGTTAATGAAACTGATCTTTTAGAAATGATTAATAAGGGTCATATAAAAAATGCCTATTTAGATGTATTTGAAACTGAACCTTTACCAAAAGATCATAGTTTTTGGGAACATAAAAATGTCTATGTTTGGCCACATGTTTCAGCTCAAACCAATACATTAACTTCAATTGATCAAATTGTTAATGCAGCGAGATGTATAACTGATGGTTTGGAAGCGCCGAACCAGATAAATAGAAGCAATGGGTATTAATGTTTTCTTATAAATTTTTTTAAATAATGATGGAAGGCTCTCAATGTCATTGCCTCCCCACCAATAGGCCTTCCAGGTTGATAACTTAAATTCCAAGCCATAATATCCAAGTGCATCCAAGAAGTATTTGGTTTTATAAACTTTTGTAAAAATAAAGCAGCTGTAATTGCACCACCATATGGTGATGATCCAATACTAGAAATCGAGCCATTTTTATTTTCTAAAAATCTTTCATAAGGTTTATATAATGGTAGGCGAAACAATGGGTCTCCAACTTCTTCTGCAGACGAAATTATGTCTGTACTTGCATCATTATCATTGGAAAATAATGCAGGAAGTTCTGTTCCTAAAGCAACTCTGGCAGCTCCAGTGAGAGTTGCAAAATCTATAATAAGATCTGTTGGTTTCTCATCTGCATAGAAGAGAGTATCTGCTAAGATTAGCCTGCCTTCTGCATCTGTGTTACCAATTTCAACATCAATACCAGATCTTGAGCGAATTATATCCTGAGGTCTCATAGACTTACTGGATACAGCATTTTCAACTGCTGGAACTAATAATCGAAGGTTTAGATCAAGGTTTTCCATAAATAAAGAATGAGCAAGGCCAATTGCTATTGCTGCTCCTCCCATGTCCTTTTTCATAAGCTCCATTGCTTTAGGTGGTTTTAAATCAAGGCCACCACTGTCAAATGTAACTCCCTTTCCTATGATCGTAATATTTGGAAAGGACTTATTTTTAATATGAGAAATTTCAATTAGCCTTGGTTTATCCTCAGCTGCACGTCCTACTGTATGAATTAAAGGAAAATTAATTTCGAGATTATTATCTTTTATCACTTTAAACTTTGCATTATGCAGTTTTGCCAACTTTTTGCATAATTCCTCGAGTATACTAGGTTTAACAATGTTTGCAGGAGAATTAATTAAGTCTCTAGTCAAGAAAATACCATTTAATAATGGTGCAATACTTTTAATTTCAGATCTTTTTAAAACTAATTTTAAGGGCTCTACTTTTTTTTCTGGTTTATTTAATCCAGCATTAAATGGAGAAAATAAATAGTTTTCTAGTGCCCAAGCTATAGCAAGGTTGTTTTTACTTTCATTTTTATCATTATAAATAAATTCGATCTGATAGTTTCCAGAGGAAAGTTGTTTATTTATTCTTGAAATATCCCAGAAGTTATTTTCGTTGCCTACTATTGCTATGACTTCAATAATCCGCATGTCCTTATCTGGTACTCTCAGTATAGACCCAGGTTTTGGTTCAAGATTATTAGAAATTATCCAATTTTTGAGACTTTCAGAACATTCACTTAGCCATTTTGCAAATTGTGAATTCCTTAACAACCTTAATTTAATTACATTTTTTGAATTTGTTGTTAGTCCTGTTTGAGGATTAATATCTAATATTAAATTTTGTGCATATTCCATATTATTTATCTTTTCCTAGTAATTAATTATCATATACAAAAAGAGAGTTAAAATAGAATGATAAAAAAACTCCTCTTAGTAGAAGAAAAATTAAATAACTCAACCAAAGATACTGAATATTTGGATTTATCAACATAATGAAGTAATTAAGAATTATAAAGACACAGAATGCTAACAATGTAGAATTCCGCATTGGCTTACTCTTAGCCGCACCTACAAAAAATCCATCCAGCATAAATGCCCAAACGGAAATAATTGGTAATAATAATAAATAAGGAAATAATTTCTTACATTCATTTAATATTACATCTAATGAAGTAAATATCTCAAAAATATTGAACCCAATCAAAAAAATTAAAATTGATAAAACAATTGCTAGCAATAGAGAAAAAATAAATGTTTTAAATATTACTACTAAAGAAGTACTTTTATCTTTGTTGCCAATTGATTGGCCTAAGAGTGTTTCCGCTGAATGTGCAAAGGCATCTAGTATATAAGCAACAAAACCTAATAAAACTATATATATTTGTATTACAGCTAAAGAGTTCATATTTAATTTTGCAGCATTATTAATTAATATAAATTCACCAAAAACAATACATAAAGTTCTTATAAATAGATCTTTTGAAATGTTGAAAATTGAATAAAATTTTTTATCACTGTAAAAATTAAATTTAAAAAAAGTTTTAAAATTTATATGTTCATAATTTATAATTCTTATGAGCATAAATATGCTTAACAAGCAACCTGCCCATTGAGCTATTACAGTCCCTAAAGCAACACCAAAAACCCCTAAACTAAAGTGTAATACAAAGACTATACTTAGAATTGCATTTAATATACTTATTGATACTAATTGAAACATTGCAAATTTTGCAGATCCAATTCCAATAAATACTCCTAAGAATACCATATTCATTAATGTCGCAGGAGAAGCAAAGGATCTATAAAATATATATTCTGACATTAAATGTTCAGCTTGCTCAGAGCCTGAAATTAAAATTTTTGCAATTTCGATCAAAGGATATGAAGAACAGATTATTAAAAAACCAATTGCGATAGCAATACTTAGTGTCAACCTTATAATTTTTTTTATCTCTTCTTCGTTTTTTCTACCTTTCTCTTGGGATACCAGACCAGTTGTACTCATTCGAAGAAAGTTTAATGAAAAATAAATTATATTGAAAACTATACCACCTAATGCAATTGCAGCAATAAAAGTAGAACTTTGTTCACGCCCCATGACAGCTGTGTCCGTTGCTGTAACAATTGGCAATGTTAAATTTGCAATAATTATTGGCCATGTTATTTTCCAAATAGATATAAAAGAAGGGCTTTTGTTATATATTTGTGATAAGTTCATTTTCTTTAACAAAGTTCAATTGAAAGAATTAAGTTATTATCTTAAGCTATTTCCTAAAAACAATTATAATTCCTATCAATAGTTTTCATGCATAAATTTAATTTTCCAATATTATCTATTATTAATTCAAAATTAATAGTTTTTACTGATGGATTTGGAGACTTTGTTGAAAAGCTTCCAATGTATTTAAAATATCTAATTGTTTCATTTTTAGTAATTTGTTTTCTTTTGCCTGGTATAAAGTCTATCCCTCCATTAGATAGAGATGAAGCAAGATTTTCACAAGCTAGTAAGCAAATGTTGGAGGATCAGAACTTTGTAGTTATTAAATTCCAAGATGAATTAAGAGCAAAAAAACCAATTGGAATATACTGGGTTCAATCGTTGAGTGCTTATATTTTTGGAAAGGAAAGTATAACTTCATATCGTATACCCAACGTTATTGCTTTCATAACTTTAACGTTAGTTTTTAGTGCTTTTGTTTATAATATTGCATACAGGTATTTTGATGTAGCTTTCTCATCAGCTATTAATTATTCATTACTTACAAGCATATTGCTATCAATAATTTTTGGTTTTGCTATAGAAATTAAACAAGCAAAAACAGACAGTATTCTTTTAATGCTATGCACTATACAACAACTTATTTTCTGGAAAATATATAATTATGGCAAAGAAAGCTGGAATATTTACAAACATAATGATCATGCATGGCTAGTAAGATTATTTTGGTTTATTTTAGCATTAGGTATTCTTATTAAGGGACCTATCTCTCCACTTCTTTTTTTTCTTACATTTATAAGTGTAGTCCTTCTTGATAGATTTGTAGAAAAGGAATGGAACCTTTCCTGGGTGCGTTTATTCTTATGGCATCAGGGACTTTTGATCATTTTTGTTATTACAATACCATGGGTTTATTTAGCATGGAAAGCAACAGATGGCTCATTAATTTTAAATGCAATTAAAGGTGACTTTATTAATAAAATCAAGAGTGGGCAAGAAAATCATTGGGGGCCTTTTGGTACTTATATATTGCTTTTATTTTTAACATTATGGCCAATTGTTTTGTTTGTTCCATATGCCGCAAGAGCCCTTTTTGATTGGAAACATCATCGTTTTATAAGATTTTTGATATCTTGGATATTACCATTTTGGTTTATTTTAGAATTAACACCAACAAAATTACCACACTATATATTACCGATTTACCCCGGAATACTTTTACTAGTTTATTTAGGAATGTCTTCACCACCTAGTGGAAGAGATATTTATAATAAACTAAGCATAGTTTTTAGAATTTTTGTTTTCATATTTAGTATAATTTTAGGTTTAGCTATTATCTATTTCACATTCATTTTTTCTTCAAATATTTTTAATATTTTTTATGCTATTTTATTTTCAGTTCTAATTCTTGCCTCAATAACTGCCGGCAATACTTATTTTTTTAACTTATCACGACAAAAGCTTGCTCCTTTGTATTTAATGGCCATTTTAGCTGGTTTATCAAACATCGTTTTTTTTTCAATGATTTTTCCAAATCTTGACAGAATTCATGTTACTTCAAAAATTGAGAGTTTTATTGAAAGTTTTGATATTAAACCTGACACTATTGTTGCTACAGGTTATCATGAACCGTCTCTTGTGTTTGCTCTTGGAAGGGATACTTTATTACTTAGACCTGAAGAAACAGCAATTGTTTTAATTGAAGGAGATAATACAATTGCTATAGTTGAGGAAAAAGCGATGCAGGAGGTTAAAAAAATAATGGAAAGTTTTAATCGTGAGTTTTTGAATTTGAAAAGTTTCTCAGGTTATAATTTAGCTAGGGGAGAAAAAGTTAAAATAAATGTTTTAAAGCCTATTTTAAATAAATAGATTATAATACTTAACTTGCGGTTTATTTGAATGAAGTTTATGAAATATAAAATAAATTTTTAGCTTGTTTATGAAAACCAAAACAAAAAAATTAGAGCTTTCTGTAGTTATACCTGTATTGAATGAAGAACAGAATATAAAAGAATTAGCTTATGAAATTGATAAAGCACTAAAGAATTTTTCACATGAAATAATTTTTGTTGATGATGGAAGTAAAGACGACACTAGAAATTCAGTTTTAGCTTTAAATAATTTGAAACAAGTAAGATTGATAGTTCATAAAAAATGTTATGGACAGTCAATTGCAATGAGATCTGGAATTTTAAAATCGAATTGTGATTTAATTGCTACACTTGATGGTGATGGACAAAATGACCCAAGTGATTTACCTGCAATGATTAAAGCTTATTTTAAAAGTAATAGTAAATTAACTTTGGTTGCCGGAATTAGATATAAAAGAAAAGACACTTTAAGCAAAAAGATTGCATCTATTTTTGCGAGATACATTAGAAGAATTTTATTTTCTGACACACACCCAGACTCAGGATGTGGAATAAGAGTATTTAGTAAAGAATTATATTCTTCTCTTCCTTTTTTTAATCATATGCATCGTTTTTTCACTATTTTAGCATTGAGATATAATGCTGATGTAATAGGAGTTAACGTTAACCATCGGGAAAGAGTTAAAGGGAAATCAAAATATTCTAACTTAGGAAGAGCTATGGTAGGCATTATAGACGTTTTGGGTGTATTGTGGGTTTTAAAAAGAACCCCTAAAGACATTACTTTTTTTGAAGAAACAAAATAATAATTGAATATGATCTCGTATTTATCAGACTTAATAACTATAGGAAGTCAGAAGTTGGCTAGTTTTATAATTTTGCTTTTGCCATTCACCACAACGTATCTAACTGAAAGGCCTGAAGTCATCATGTTGATTGTTGGTTTTGGCGGTCAAGCCTTATTTGCAAGCAGATTTATTATTCAATGGATTTCTTCAGAGAGCGTAGGAAGAAGTATTATACCCATCGGATTTTGGTACTGTTCAGTTGGAGGAGGTGCTGTAATGCTTATATATGCAATTTGGAGAGAAGACCCTGTATTTATTTGCGGCCAAGGACTTGGATTATTTATCTATCTTAGAAATTTATATCTTATTTTCAAAGAGAAAAAAACAAATGGAGCTTAGATCGACGTTTCACCCATTTCTAATATAATGTCCCAATGTTCTTTTGTAATTGGCATAACTGAAAGTCTTGATTGCTTTATCAGTGAAATCCCTTGCAATTTTTGATTAGATTTAATTTCAGATAATGAAACTGACTTAGTAAAAGATTTAATAGCCTTTACAACTACCATTCCAAAACGTCCAGTTTTGTCAGTTGGGTCATCTTGATATTTCTCTATTATTGAAACAATTCCTACAATACTCTTCTCATTTACGGAATGATAAAAAAAAGCTAGATCACCAATCTCCATTTTCTTCATATTATTTGAAGCTTGATAGTTCCTTACACCATCCCAACCTTCACCTTCATCACCTTTTTTTAATTGATCATCCCAAGACCAAGTTCCAGGTTCAGATTTTAACAGCCAATAAGCCATTTTAATTACCACAAAAAAATTTTATACTACTATATCAATTAATAAGAATTAAACTATAATTTTTATCTTGGTTCTTTTGCATTTCTAATTGGTTTAGCCATTGGGTCAAGCGGCCACCTTGTTCGAGGTTCAAAATCAGGATCATTAATATTTGATATTCCGTATTTAAGAATTTTTTCTATACCATTCCAAGCAATCATTGCTCCGTTATCTGTACAAATTTCAACAGGAGGAAAGTATGGTGAAAAATTTTTCATTTTAGATAGATTTGTTAGTCTTTTACGAATAACTTTATTAGCTGCCACACCGCCAACAACAACAAAATTTTTACAATTATTGTTGATTTTTTTGATTATTTTAAAAGCGTTTAAGCATCTGTCCTCTATAACATCTGTTGCAGCAGACTGAAATGAGGCTGCGAGATTACTTTTAACTTTTTTATTTAAAGTTTCTTTTTCAGCTATTCTAAAAAGTGCAGTTTTTAAACCTGAAAGAGAAAAATCAGCGTTATTTCTTTTAATCATTGGTCTTGGTAGGTTGTAGCTTTGCGGATCTCCATTCTCAGCAGCTTTCTCAATATTTTTTCCACCAGGCCAACCTAAGTCTAAAATTATTGAAGCTTTATCAAATGCCTCACCTACAGAATCATCTAATGTAGTTCCAATTCTGCTAATTTTATCTAAATCTTCTACATATAGTAATTGGGTATGGCCTCCAGAAACTAATAGAGCCAAATAAGGAAATTCAATATTTTGGAAAAGTCTAGGTGATAAAATATGTGCTTCCAGATGATTTATTGGGATAAATGGAATTGACTTGCTTAGGCTATAGGCCTTGCCAAACATAGAACCTACTAATAAGCCACCTATTAGTCCTGGACCACAACTTACAGAAACAGCGTTAACTTCTTCATTGGAAATATTTGCTTGTTTAATGGCCTCTGCAACTATAAATGAAATATTCTTAAGATGAGATCTTGCAGCAACTTCTGGGACAATACCACCAAACTTTGAATGCTCATTATATTGGCTATGAACTATATTTGAAAGTAAATTACTTTCACCTTTTTCATTTAATGAAACAATTGCAGCTGCAGTTTCATCGCAAGTTGTTTCAATTCCTAAAACATTAATATTTTTATTTAGAATATTATTCATAGTTTATGGTAATTATAGGTGTATGTTTTACTAAATAGTTCATGTTAAACTATAATTAAAAATATAAAAACTACATTAACTTATTAATTGGTAATTAGAATTAATTTTCAAAATGTATTCATTTAATAGTGAAATTAGAATAGCCACTAGATCTTCCCCGCTAGCTATTAAGCAGTGTGAAATTCTTATTGAGAAGTTACCATCTTTAAAAACTAAAATTATCAAAATCGTATCTAAAGGTGATGAGATACAAGATAAAAGTCTCCAAGAAATTGGAGGAAAGGGTTTGTTCATAAAAAAACTGGAACAGGCTTTAATCGATAACGAAGCGGACATTGCTGTCCACTCATTAAAAGATATGGAATGGAAAGAAACTAAAGGGCTTGAAATAGCAGCTTTTTTACAAAGGGGGTCTAGAAAAGACATTTTAATAAGTAAATATAAATCTATTTATGAACTTCCAAAAAATGCAAAATTAGGAACATCCTCTGTCAGAAGAAAAGCTTTTATTTTATCAGAGAGGCCTGACTTAAATATTTCAATATTAAGGGGAAATATAAATACAAGAATCAATAAATATAACAGTGGTAAATTCGATGGAATTGTCTTAGCTCAAGCTGGTGTTGAAAGATTAGACATAAAGACCAAATATACAGAATTTGATGAAAGCATTATGCTTCCTAGTGCAGGACAGGGTACTATTGCTGTACAATGTAGATCTAATAATAAACAAATACTTAACTTAATAAGATCTTTAAATCATGAGCAGACAAAATATGAAACTTTAGCTGAAAGATCTTTCGTGTTTAATTTAAACGGGACTTGTAGCTCCCCTATAGGAGCTTCTGCAAAAATTTCTAATGAAATATTAGAGCTTTATGGTGCATTGGCTAGTCCAGATGGAGCTTTAATCACTAAAAATAATATTTCTGGATTTTACAAAGATGCAGAAAAACTAGGTAAAGATTTAGCTATCAAAATTATAAATCAAATGAAATAATTTTTTTAAATGTATTTAATAACTACTCGTCCTATCGAAGATGCTTTAAATGACTGTAGAATTCTCAATAAAAGAGGTGTAAATGCTACAGCATCTCCTTCAATGAAAATTAAAAAGGAAAATCCACATATTAATTTTAATTTTGACGGGATATTTCTTACTAGTAGACATGCTGCTCATATAGTTAAAAATTTAAAAGATAAAAATATTCCAATATTCTGCGTTGGAAGCTCCACTGCAAAAATTGCTAGATCTTTTGGCGCAACAAACTTAATAGTAGGAAACTCTGATGCTTTGCACCTAATTTCTCTAATAAAAGGCGTTTTAAAAAATGGGTCAAATATTTTGTGGCCATCTAATAATCAAAAAAATGATTTGATTGAAAAGAAATTTAAACAATATAATTTTAGTTTATTTAGGGAAACATTTTATAGAGTATCATCTTTAAATACAATTGACGGTGATTCACTTAATTTAATAAAAAAAAATAAAGTTTCGGTAATACTATTTTTCTCCCTTATCAGCGCAAAAATGTGGATTGAATTGATAAAGAAATCAAATTTAACTAAATCTATATATAAAATTAATTATGTTGTGATAAATAATTCTATCTTTAATTATTTGAAAAAACTAAAATTAGATAATGTTTATATCTCAAGAAGGAAAAGAAGAGCTTCCGTACTTTCAAAAGGTTTAGAAATTTATAAAAATTTAGAAAATTCATAATGAGTGATGAGAAACCAAAACTTATAGAAAATAAGAAAAATAAAAGCAACAATTTCATTTTTATTTTCAACTTTTTATTATTTGTTATTTTATTGTGCTCTATCGGATTTTCTGCATATATCTGGATTAATTTTAAAAACAATAATAATGAGGAACTCCTTTTAGAACTAAAGGCAAGTATTTTTGACGAAATTAAAGAAAATTCGAGAAAAAATAACTTAGAGCTCTCAAACGAAATCAATAATTTATATTCAAAAAAAATAACTCAACTTACAGATGTTTCACTAAAACTAGAAGATCGGCAAAATAAAACCGAATTGAATAATCAAAAAATATTTTCTCAACTAATAGAACTAGAAAATAAGATTGATAGCTTAGTTAAAGATTTAGACCAAAAGGTAAAAATTATTAATTCTCCAAATATTAATAAAGAAACAAAAAATCCTACACAAATTCATGAAACTGATTTGGAACAAATTTTAGAAACTTTAAATTTAAATTTTCAAAAAAATAAAAATTGGAGTAAAGAAATTAAAGCTATTTTTGAACATAATAATGTAAGTTTTATAAACCATTTCTCAAGAGAATTAGATGTTTTAAAAAAATATGCCTATCTTCCACCACCAACACTTGATGAATTAAAATTTAGCTTTAATGAATTGTTGCCATCTATTCTTCAAAACTTACCTTCACAAAATAAAAGTTTTCTAAATGATAAAATTAATTGGATAATCAGTTCTATAAAGTTACGAAAGTCAGAAATGTCTGATGGTAATGAACCCTATGATTTTTTATCCAATGTTGAATACTATTTAGATAAAGAAAACTTAGATAAGGTGCTAGATAACTTTGAAAATCTTCCAGCAACGATGAAAAAGCCTGCACTTGATTGGTTTGAAAATTTAAATTCAAGAATTTCTGTAAATAATTCAATTAATGCAATTACAAATAATTATAGGAATTTCATTAAATGATAATTAGATTAATTTGGTGGTCCCTTAAAATAATATCAATTTGTATAATTGTTGCATTTATTGCTAATCAGGAAGGCAACTCACAAATTGTTTGGGTCGGTTGGAAAATGGAAATCCCAACATCCATACTTTTTGGAGGTTTTTTACTTCTAATCATTATAATTCTATGGCTTCATAATTTGTGGAAATTAATAATTAATCTTCCAACAAATATTAGTAAATTAGTAAAGGAAAATAGACAAAAAACAGGTTATAATGCCCTTGCTTATGGTCTTGCTGCATCTTCCGCAGGAGATATTGAAAGTACCCAAAAATATGCAGCTCAGGCACAACGACTTTTAGATAATAAAGATTTAACGGAAATGTTATCTGCACATGCAGCTCATTTATCAGGGGATAAAAATGCAGCTTTTAAATATTTTAATAATTTAGCAAATAGAAGTAGTACAAAATTTCATGGCCAGTTAGGATTAATGAGACTTGCTATAGAAAATAACGATCATGATGAAGCACTAATAAGAGCTAGAGCAGCAAATTCTATACAACCTAGAAATCCAAAATTAAATTCTTTGCTTGTAATGATGGAGGCAAAGAAAGAGAACTTTGAAGAAGCTATAGAAGTTCTTCAAAAAGGACGAAGGATTGGTTCAATTGAGGAAGAAAAAGCCCAAAATCTAGCAGCAGCTTTACACACTAAAATTGGAATGAAAAAACTAGAAGAAAATCAATTAAGTGAGGCAGAAAAATCATTTGCATTAGCACTTAGAGAAAAAACAGATTTTATTCCAGCTGTTATATCACTATCTAAAATTTTTATTGGCAAAGACAATCAAAGAAAAGCTCTCTCTCTCCTTTCAAAGGTTTGGAAAATAAAACCACACCCTGAGATTGCACAAACATTAAAACTAATTTGGAAAAATGAGAGAGCTTCAGTAAATATAGCAAACTTAATTAACCTTACAGAAGATAATGCCAATTCACAAGCAAGACTTATTATAGCTGATGAAGCTATTTCAGCTGGCTTAAAAGGTGAAGCAAATGATCAACTTAGTAAAATTTCTACAGAACAACATAATAAAACTTACCACCAACTAATGAGCAGATTAGCTGATCAAAGTAATGACAAAACTAAATCTAATCAAGAACTTGAAAAAGCATTAGAAGCAAATCCTTCTCAAGCCTGGGTATGTAGCTCTTGTGGCTTTTCTTATGATTTTTGGTCAATAAAATGTAGTAATTGTGATAATATAGGTTCTATAGAATGGTCCTAAGAACTCCTTCCTTATTTTGAAAATTAAAATAGCAACAAGAGATATTAAGATTTTCATTGTAAAAATAAAAATTTAATTACATACCATTTTTAAAAGTTTTTAAATCAGCTGCATTTCTTACAGACACTAGAGCTTTTGAATATTCTAAAAGCATTTTACAGCTATAATCCAGTCTGGAATTCAAACGCAGATCTTTATCGGGATCAAATTCTTTTACTTTACGAATTATGACATGATCAGGTATCCAACAAATTTTAGTATTTTTATAAGAAAATGATCTTAATTCTACTACAGGATAAGATCCACCCAAAGACTCTGATAGTGTAACTATTAATCCTGGTTTATGAGCAAACTCATTGTTTGATGCTAATAAAAAAATATTTTTTACCTGAGACGGAACCATGCCACCCCACTCAGGAACCACAAAAACAAAACCTTCAGATTCATGTAATTTAATTGAAATATTTTTGAATGCTTCTTTGTATGGTGGAATGTAGCCTTCAAAGTCATCTTCCCAAAAAGGCAGTCTTTCTTTTTCCAAGCTAATTAAGTTAACAGATGCATCTAAACGATTTAATTTCTCAAAATAAATTTTTGATATCTTTATTGATTGCGAATTTTTTCTGTTACTACCTGATATAATTGATATTTTCAAAATGATCTCCTATTGAAAAGCAATATATATCATTCTTGTCGCCATTATTAATAAAAAAATAGCAAAAATTCTTCTAAGAATTAAACCATTAATTTTATGTGCTAAAATCACACCTACTTGCGCACCAATAATTGTTAATGGAAAAAATACCATAAATACTGGTAAATAAACCATACCAATACTCCAGTCTGGAAAAGCATATTTACTAGTATTAGACAATAAATAGACAATTGTACTTGGGATAGCAATTATCAGCCCAAGTGCTGATGCTGTTCCTGTTGCTTTATGTTGGGGTACAGAAAAACAATTCATAATGGGAATTGATAACGCACCACCCCCAATTCCAACCATCGAAGAAAATGATCCTATAATGAAACCAATCAATGAATTAAAAGATAAACTTCTAGGCATTTCAGACCCAAGAATAAATTGATTTCTTTGAAGCATATTAAAAGATGCAAAAGTAGCCATTATACCAAATAAAATTCTCAGTCCGTCACCTGAAATTCTTTGAGCAAATAAAGCACCAAGAATTGAACCAATTATTATAGCTATAAAAAAATTTCTGATAATATTAAAATCTACAACATTTTTCTTAAAATGCCCCCATGAAGATGAAATTGCAGTAGGAATGATTAGAGCCAGAGAAGTAGCAACTGCTATATGCATAGTTATACTTTGATCATAATTTAGAAATTCAAGAGTAAATACAATAGAAGGAACTAATATTATTCCCCCACCAACTCCAAAAAGCCCTGCAATGATACCTGATAAAATACCACCAATTGATATTGGAATAATAAGAGTAGTTAATGTTGAAAAATCCATTTTCTATGAAAATAAATTTTGGTGAACTGTCATTGAAATTAACATTGGTATAGAGAGAGCTAGGTTAATCCTTGAATATTTAAATGCTTTTTTCGCAGCAATATTTTTTTCTTCATTTTCAACAACAGTAATCCCAAGCACTTTTTTTTGATTAGGCCAAATAACAAGCCAAACATTTAAAAACATTATTATGCCTAGGTACATTCCAACTCCAATAATCCAGTGTGTTTCAGATAGTGTGAACGCCTCTAATAAATACCCTTGAAAATAAGCTAACAATATACCTAAGAAGATAGTAATCAAAGCAGACCACCTAAACCAAAAAAGAGCTGTAGGTGCTATAAACTTTACAACAGCAGGTCTTTGATTTTCAGGTATTTTATTTAAGTTTGGTATTTGAACAAAATTAAAATAAAATAATAAGCCAACCCATATTATACCAGCCACTACATGCAAAAACCTTAATAACCAAATCCAAAAAAAATCTATTCCTTGAAAGTCCCCAAGAAAAATGATCAAAAGAATAAATAGTGCACCAAAAATAAAACTTAAACTTACAGTAGATTTTAAATCACTTAAAAATCCCATGATATAAGATTTAAATTTTAAATTAACATTAATCTTTACAAACTAAGAACCGAACAATTCAGCAACTCTTTCCCAGTTAACTAAGTTGTCAATAAATGCTTCAAGGTACTTAGGTCTAGCATTTCGATAATCTATGTAATAAGAATGTTCCCAAACATCGCATCCTAATAAAGCTTTTTGGCCATGTACAATTGGATTTTCTCCATTTGGTGTTTTAGTTACAGAAAGTTTTCCATCTGCACCTTTTACCAACCAACACCAACCTGAGCCAAATTGAGTTGCACCAGCAGCGATAAAGTCTGCTCTGAATTTATCAAATGAACCAAAATCTTCTACTATTTTAGATTCCAGTTCACTTGGGATATTTCCTCCTCCATTTGGTTTCATCCATTGCCAAAATTCAATATGGTTCCAATGCTGAGCAGCATTGTTAAATAAACCTTGATTTGAACTATGTGAATTTTTTACTAAAGACTCTAAATTATCATAATTAATATTATTATCTTCAATAATTTTATTTGCATTAACAACATATGTATTGTGATGTTTGTCATGATGAAACTCTAAAGTTTCTTTTGACATATATGGTGCTAATGAATCATATGCATAAGGTAATTCTGGAAGATTTAGCATTTTAAAGTATCCTATTGTTAATTCGTATTTCTATAGATAGATTTAATAATGAAATTTGTAAATTACAAATCAAAATTATTTTGATTTGTTATTATTTTCAGCTATCTATTAAGTACTTTATAAATTTTTAGGCAACAATTATGTATTGGTTTAAAAAATTACCTTATTTTATAATAATATTTACTCTTTTAGGATGCTCAAACATGAAAATTGAAAACTTTGCGAATGCAAAACCTGAATTCAACTTAATGGAATTTTTTGAAGGTAAGGTTCAAGCTTGGGGAATAGTTGAAGATCGCTTTGGTAATTTAAGAAGACAATTTACTGTTGATATGACAGGAGTTATCGAAAATGACACCCTGACTTTAGAAGAAGATTTTGTGTATGCAGATGGCGAGATAGATAAAAGAATTTGGAAATTTAGTAAATTTGATGAAAAATCTTATAAAGGTTTGGCTAATGATATTATTGGAGAAGCAGTCGCCAAAGAGCAAGGGAATGCATTTAATATGAAATATAAAATGGATTTAGACTTAGGCTTTGGAGAACTGAGGGTAAATTTTAATGACTGGATGTTTAGAATTGACGAAAGCACTATCATTAACAAAGCAACAATAAATAAATTTGGTTTAAATATAGCTACTGTTACACTTTTTTTTCGAAAGAAAAATTAATTTACTAATTTTCTACAGAAGGTAATTTACTAACTTCTATTTCTTCAATCTTTTGCCCACGACTTGTGATTTTTCTGCTAGAAATTTGAATTGCATTTAAATCACTTTGAGCCTGGGTAAAATGATTTATTAATTTACTAACTCTATCATCCAATCGTCCAACATCATCCATCATTTTTGAAACTTCAGACTGAACAGCATCCGCCATTTCACTCATACTAGCATCCCTCAATACTGCGCGAACAGTATGTAATAATAACATCAAATTATCAGGACCTGCCATAAAAACTCTTTTATGCCTTCCTAATATAATACTTTCAGGTAGGTGTATATTAATACCAGCATAGACAGACTCAGAAGGCAAAAACATTACGGCCGTGTCAGCTGTTTCACCTGATAAAATATATTTTTCTGAAATATCTTTTATATGTTTTTCGGCATCAATTTTCAGTCTTTTTAAAGCATTAGATCTTTCATCTTGATTTTCACTCTCAATAAAAGACCTCCAAGCTTCTAAAGGAAATTTACTATCAATACATATATTACCGGGCGGACCTGGCATTTTTACTAAACAATCAACCCTTTTGCCATTACTAAGAGTATGTTGAAAGGAATATGAATTTTCAGATAAAATATCTTTAATGATGCTCTCTAATTGGACTTCACCAAAACTTCCACGAGCCTGTTTATTAGAAAGTATATTTTGCAAACCAGATACTTGCTGTGTCAATTCGAGAATGTTTTTTTGAGCAGCATCAATAACAGCCAACCTTTTATGCATTTCAGACAACTCTTTAGTGGTCTGTGCGGTCTGATCTGTTAGCCTTACGTTAAGCCTGTCTGATAAGTTTGCTAAAGAGCTTTCTAGACCTTTATTAAGAGTTTCTTGTTGTTTTGATAAAGCGTCCGATACAGCTTGCTGGCTCTGACTACCAACTGAAGCTAAAATATTAAGTTGCGCCTTTATTTCATTTAACTCTTGTAAATTTTTATTGCTTCGTAACCTGAATATCAAAAAAATTATCAAGAAACAAAAACTCAAAAGAGAAAGTATTAATATAATAATAAGTGAACTATCCATTCAAAATTATACTTTAAATTAATTTATTTTTTTATCATATTACTTTATCTTGACGAAACATAAAGGCTCAAATATTTGATTAATGAAATTTAATAAATGTTAAAATAAAATATGACCGTTTTAGAAATAAAACTTATCCCTGATCCCGTTTTAAGAAAAAAAGCTGAACCTGTTAAAGTTGTTACCAATGATATTATTTCTGTTTTGAATGATATGGCAGAAACAATGTATGATGCTCCAGGAATTGGATTAGCAGCAAATCAAGTTGGGATTCTTAAAAGGTTAATTGTTATGGATTGCTCAACAGATGATGAAGATCCCAACCTCATTAAAATGATAAACCCAGAAATAATATTTTCATCTACTGAAATATCTGAACTCGAAGAGGGATGTCTTTCAATTCCAGAACATAAATCGATAGTTAAAAGACCTTCAAATATAAAAGTTAAATTTTTAAATATTGAAGGCTTAGAAGAAATAATAGATGCAGAAGGTCTTCTATCAGCATGTATTCAACATGAAATAGATCACCTAAATGGCGTGCTGTTTGTTGATCATATTTCCAGATTAAAAAGAGATATAATTCTCAGAAAAGTAAAAAAACAAATCCGTGAAAATGAGAAATAAAAAAAGTGTTATTTTCATGGGAACGCCAGACTTTGCTGTTCCAAGTCTAGAAAAAATACACAAGGAATATCATGTATTAAGTGTATATACACAGCCTCCAAAAAAGTCAGGGAGAGGATTAAGAACAAAACTTAACCCAATACATGAAATATCAAATGACTATAATTTACCTGTTAAAACACCTCAAAATTTCAAAAGTTTTGATATTATTAAAGAAATTAAAAATCTAAGACCTGATTTTATTATAGTTGTAGCATATGGAATAATTCTTCCAAAAACAGTATTAGATATTCCCAATTTTTTCTGTCTTAATGGTCATGCGTCTGATTTGCCAAGGTGGAGAGGGGCTGCTCCTATTCAAAGAGCAATTGAAGCAGGAGATAAAACAACTGCAGCATGTGCAATGATTATGGAAGAAACCCTTGATACAGGGCCTGTTATAGCTAAGAAAAAAATTAACATCCTAAATAAAGATAATGCAAGCAGCCTTCATGATAAGTTATCAAAACTGACTGCAAATGTTCTTATCGAATCTATGGATAAGATTATCCAAAACAAATACAAACCAATTAAACAAAAAATTACTGGTATCACATATGCAAATAAAATCACATCTAATGATACTTTAATTAATTGGTCCCAGAACAATGAAGAAATATTAAGAAAGTTAAGATCACTTTCTAATTGGCCTGGAGGATGGACTTATCATAATCAAAACAGGATTAGAATTCATGAGGCAAAGAAAATTGAATTCTCAGTTGGCAAAGAAAATATAAAACCTGGTGAGTTTATAGGTTATTCTGGTAATGGTTCACCAATAATACAATGTGGAAGCAATTCCTTTTTGGAAATTACTCAAATCCAAAAAGAAGGAAAAAAGAAAATGAATAGTCAGGATTTTCTAAGAGGATATAAGATCAATATTGGTGATAAATTTAGAAGAGATAAAATGTAATTTATGAGATTTTTTCTTACAATCGAGTATGATGGATCTGAATATATTGGCTGGCAAAGACAAAACTCTGGTTTATCTGTTCAAGAGGTTGTTGAAAATAGCATATATAAAATCATTCAAATAAATTTGAATATTTATGGATCTGGCAGAACAGACGCTGGCGTACACGCTACTGGTCAAGTTGCTCATGTTGATATCATAACAAAAGAATTTGAAGAAAATAGATTGATGGACGCTATTAATGCTTATTTGTTAGACCATAAGATAAAAGTTACAGATGTAAGAAAAACTATAGATGATGCACATGCAAGATTTTCCGCACTAAGCAGAGAATATGAATATGTTATATTAAATCGTTCTGCACCACCTGCAATTGAGGAAGGTAAAGTTTGGCATCAGAGAAGAATACTTAATATTAAAAAAATGCAGGAAGCAGCTAGTTATTTCGTAGGGACCCACGATTTTACTTCATTTAGAGCTACACAGTGCCAAAGTAAGAGTCCAATTAAAACTCTCGATGAACTTGCAGTTGTACAAAAAGAAAATAAAATATTCATTCGTGCAAAAGCTAAATCTTTTCTTCACCACCAGGTAAGAAATATTGTTGGAACTTTGCAACTTGTTGGTTCTGAAAAATATAAACCAGAAGACATTAAATTAATTTTTGAAAAAAAGGATAGAACGTCAGCTGGTCCAACTGCTCCAGCATGTGGGCTTACATTAGTAAAGATTGAATTTCCTCAAGAAATTTATTTGTAAATTTATCCCACAAAAAAACCATAAAATATCTGATCTAAAAATCCAACTATTAAGCCAATAATTATATTGCCAAAAACAATTCCAATTGCTGCTAAAGTTGAAACATCTAATAGTTGTTTGGCAATTTTAAATTGAGATATTAGTATTTGAATACTTATAACTGCACCTATTATTGCAACCAAAAGAGAGATACCTGGCAAAACCCACAATAGAATAGTAACCACTAACACTAATGAGGATTGCAATGTAACCAACCAAAAAAATGCAATTGTAAAATTATAAAAATAATTAATTCTGTTTATAATTCTCAAGAGATAAAAAACAAAAAAAACAAATAAGGACAGTTCAATTACCATTAACGGGATTGTTGATAATATCATTCTTATTGGAAGTTCATGAGGTATAGCTATTTGGAAAATAGCTAATTTTGCTAAAATAGAAATTATACAAGTAATAAATAGAACATGCCATAAACCAAGTGGTCCTATGTTTACTTGAGATTTAATTAAATCAAATGGTCTCCCTCGTAATAATGAAAATGCGAAACTCAAACCAGATGTAAGTTGGCTAATTGAAGGAATCATTTAGTAACCTCAATAAATGTTTTATTTAAAAACTCATAATAAATTTCAGTTAATAGTTTTAGATCTTTTATTAGAGCATGCTCATTAACTTGATGCATTGTTTTGCCTACTAATCCAAATTCAATAACTGGGCAATATAGAGAAATAAATCTTGCATCAGAAGTTCCACCAGTTGTTGACAAATCAATTGAAGAATTAGTTTTCAGCTTAATAGCCTCACTAATATAGTTTATGAGTTTACCTGGTTTTGTAATAAATGGATTAGCATTACAAGTAAATTCAACTTTATAGTCTTTATGCACACGATCAAAATGTGATCGTAAAAATTTTTCAAGTTTTTCAGGGTTTTGCTTTTCATTGAACCTAATATTAAATTTAACCTCAACTTTTGAAGGAATTACATTTACTGCATCATTACCAGTGTCTATGCTTGTAATAGAAGCATTAGTAGGGGGGAAACTTTTACTTCCTTTGTCTAATTCTCCTTTTAATAACGGCTCTATCATTTTTTGCATTATTGTAAATGGGCTTAACGCTTGGTGCGGATAAGCAACATGGCCTTGTTTTCCATATACAACTAACTTGCCATTTAAACTCCCTCTTCTTCCTATTTTAACTGTGTCACCAATCTCTTCTTTATTTGTAGGTTCCCCGACAATACACATATCAGGTATTTGATTATTTTCATCCATCCATTTTAAAACTTTTGATGTACCATTTATTGCTGGGCCTTCTTCGTCACCAGTTAATAAAAAACTTATACTTCCTGTAAATTTTTTATTATCTTTAATCCAATTAATTACTGCACTTGCAAATGATGCAATTGCACCTTTCATGTCTACAGCACCCCTACCAAAAATTTTGTTTCCTTTGATATCACCCCCAAATGGTGAGTGCTCCCATAAGTTATAATCACCTGCAGGTACAACATCTGTATGACCAGCAAAACATAAATGTGGGCGTTTGCTTCCTAACCTTAGGAATAAATTTTCAACTTTATCCTGACCAGTCCCAAAAGTTAATCTTTGAGATTTGAAATTATTCTTTTTTAAAATATTTTCAATTACTGCTAATGCACCATCATCATTTGGAGTAACTGATTTACATTTAATAAGTTTTACTAATAGATCTACAGGATCAGAGTTCACCAATTAATCTCTCAATAAATCATTTATGGATGTTTTTTCCCTTGTTTGTGCATCTACTTTTTTCACAATTACAGCACAATAAAGATTAGGGCCAGGAGATCCATCAGGTAAATTTTTACCAGGTAAACTTCCTGGAACAACTACAGAGTAAGCAGGTACTCTTCCAATGTGTATTTCTCCTGTGCTTCTATCAATAATTTTTGTAGAAGCACCTATGAAAACACCCATTGAAAGTACAGCCCCTTTTTCAACAATAACGCCTTCAACAACTTCTGACCGAGCGCCTATAAAACAGTCGTCTTCTATTATAACAGGACCTGCTTGGAGAGGTTCCAATACACCCCCAATACCAACACCTCCAGAAAGATGTACGTTAGCCCCAATTTGTGCACAAGATCCAACAGTTGCCCAAGTATCAACCATTGTAGATTCTCCTACATTTGCTCCAATATTAACAAAGCAAGGCATTAAAACAACTCCCTTTGCAATATATGCTGAATGTCTTACAACGCATCCTGGTACAGATCTAAAGCCGGCTTTTCTATAGTCTTGCTCTGTGTAACCAGCAAATTTTGAAGGGATTTTATCCCACCAAAAAGATTTACCTAAACTTGGAGTTTCAGGTGCACCAGAGATCAATCCCATATCATTCAAACGAAATGATAAAAGGACAGCTTTTTTAAGCCATTGATTAACCTTCCATTGATGATCGCCAATCGGTTCTGCGACTCTGAATAAACCGCTATCTAAACCGTTAAGAGCTTCTTCAACTGATTTTCTAACTTCACCTTTAGTATCAGTACTAATTGTATCTCTATTTTCCCATGCATCATTAATTATATTTTCAAGTTTTGATACATCCATTTTTTTCTCCAATTTTAATATGTTTACTTATGAAAGGAATTCTTCTAAATCAGTAATTGTATAATCAATATAGTCATTTTTCTTATTTTCTAAAAGATCATTTTTCGAACTAATTAATACTGTTGTCATCTCAAGCATCTTTGCTGTTTTAAGGTTCCATTTAGTATCTTCAAACATTATTGCTCTTAATGGATCAATATTTTCTTGTAACATCATTTTTTCATAAGCATGTTTTGAGGGTTTAGGAATATAACCAGATGTTTCTATGCTATGTATGCTGTGGAAATTTTTCTCAATACCTAGTTTTTGAAGAACACTTTCAGCATGCTTAAAAGAACCGTTTGTAAAGATATATTTTGTTCCATTGATTTTTTTTAAAGCCCTATTTAATTTCAAATTTTTGTTGATTATAGATAAATCTATATCGTGAACATATTCCAGGAATTTGTCTGGATTAATTTTATTTTCTGACATCAAACCACGAAGAGAAGTACCATACTCATTATACAATCTTTGTCGCTTTTTGTTTGCAGATACTTTATCGATTTGAAATTCAAGAGAAATAAATTCAATAATTCTTTTTTTTACCTGTGGAAAGATATTTTCATCTTCAGGATATAGGGTATTATCTAAATCAAAAATCCAATGCGAAAAATCTTCATGATTAAAATTTTTACTCATAAAAATGGTGCTTTACTCTCTAATAAGAGTTCCTCCACCATGCTCTGTAAATAGTTCCATTAAAGTAGCATGCGGGGCTCTTCCATCTAAAATCACTGCCGCATCAGTTCCATTTTCAACTGTTTCAATACATGTCTCGACTTTTGGTATCATGCCAGAGGTAATTACTTTCTGATCAATTAATTTTTTTGCTTCTTCAGAACTTAGTTCTTTAATAAGTTTACCATTTTTATCTAAAACACCTGGTACGTCAGTTAACATCAACATCCTTTTTGCATTGAGAGAGCTTGAAATTGCTCCTGCTACAGTGTCTGCATTTATATTATAGGTTTGACCATCATTACCTAATCCTAAAGGTGCAACCACTGGTATCAAACTACCTTCCATAAGAGCATTAAGAACTTTATTTTCAATATTAGTTGGCTTTCCAACAAATCCAAGATCAACAACTTTTTCAATGGCTGAATTTGGATCTCTTCTTGACTTAATTTTTTCTGCTTTAATTAACCCTCCATCTTTACCTGAGATGCCTACTGCTTTAGCACCAGCAGAAGTTATAGCTGCAACTATAGATTTATTTATTGCACCTGATAATACCATCTCAACAACATTTACAGTGTCTTTATCTGTAACTCTTAAACCATCAACAAAGTCTGTTTTAATATTAAGTTTTTCAAGCATTGTCTCAATCTGTGGCCCACCACCATGAACAACCACAGGTTTTGTGCCAACTTGCTGTAACAAAGCTATGTCTTTGGCAAAAGAACTTTGCATTTCTTTATTTGTCATTGCATGTCCACCATATTTAATAACAATTGATGAACCATTATACTGATGCATATATGGTAAAAATTCAGATAAAAATTCTACCTTTTTTAACCATTGATTACTCTCATTTTGATATGACATATGTCTCTCTAAGGTTTAATTTAATTTACAGTAATCTAGCTATATCTGCTCTGAGAAAATTTACACCAATTCCCTTTACTGATGAAGTTAAATGTATAAATGGGTGCGCAGCTACATTTTTATGGCTTTCTTTAATTACCCCCTCAAAAGTTGATATAAGCTCACTTGATTTTAGTTTATCAATTTTTGTTAATACGATTTGATATGAAACCGCAAGTTTGTTAAAAATTTCCATCGCATCTCTATCTGGGTTAGTTATGCCTCTTCTTGAATCAATTAGTAAAAAAACTCTTACCAATGACGATCTATACTTTATATAAGATTTTATTAAATTATTCCATTTTTGAATAGATGACTTAGATGCCTTAGCATATCCAAACCCTGGAAAATCAACTAGCCTTATCTGACCATTACCAACCTCAAAAAAATTTAATTGTTGTGTTCTTCCTGGATTTTGTGACGTACGAGCGGTGAATTTAGTTCCAGTAATAGAGTTTATAAGCGATGATTTGCCAACATTAGACCTACCTGAAAAAGCAATTTCGCTTACGGTTTCTTCAGGTAAAGAATTCATAGAATTGGATCCTGCTATAAATTTTACTGATTGAGAAAATAATTTTTTGCCTTTTTCAACTATTTCGTCTGTAAAATCAAAATTGGGATTTTTTAAATAGTTGTCGTCTATTATTTTGCTTTGTTTGTCTGTCTCATTATTAGCCATTGCTGACCTATGCTCAACAAATTGTTAATTGTCCAGTAAATCACAAGACCCGCAGGAAAAGTTGCAAGTAAAAATGTAAAAATTACGGGCATCCATGCAAATATTCTTGCTTGAATTGGATCAGGGGGGGTTGGGTTAAGTCTAAATTGTAACCACATTGAAGCTCCCATAATAATAGGCCAAACACCTAACTGAAAGAAATCAGGAATAGGCCAATTCTGAACAGAATAAGGTAATAACCCAAATAAATTTAAAATAGATGTTGGATCTTTCGCTGAAAGATCATTTATCCATCCGTAAAATGGAGCATGCCTCATTTCAATAGTTACGTATAAAACCTTATAAAGAGCAAAAAAGACCGGTATCTGTATAAAAATAGGTAAGCAACCAGCAGCAGGATTTACTTTCTCAGATCTATACATTTCCATCATTGCCTTATTAAGAGCTTGTTGGTCACCTTTATACCTCTCTCTCAATTCTGTGAGTTTGGGTTGTAAGGCTCTCATTTTAGCCATTGATCTATAAGACCCATTTTGGAGTGGAAAAAATAAAATTTTAATAATAATTGTAAGACCAATAATAGCTAAACCAAAATTCCCTAAATATTTGCTTAGCCAATTTAATGTATAGAAAAAAGGTTTTGTAAGGAAATAAAACCAACCAAAATCAATGGCTAAATCAAATCTATAAGCGCCAATATCTTCTTCAACTTTGTCAAGTAGTGCTAATTTTTTTGCTCCTGCATATAGGTGTGAAGTTGTTTCTATTTCTGATCCAGATGACAAAATCTTGGCAGAACCTCTCCAATCACTTTGCCACTGACCAGTAGATTTCTTTGAATACCTAAAAGCAAATTCAGATCTATCTTTTTGGTCTGGAATGAGTGCTGCAAGCCAATACTTATCAGTTATTCCTATCCATCCACCATCTATTTCAGATGATATGATTTCATCTCCATCATCAATTAAATCATTGTAATCAACTTCTTTGAGCTCTTCATTGATAACAGCGATGGGCCCTTCATGTAAAATAAATAGCCCGTCTACTTTTGGGAGGCCAGTTCTACGAACTAAACCATAGGGATAAAGTGTTGTATCAGATATACCTGTATTTTTTACTTTATCTGTTATTTTAATTAAATAATCCTCATTTATCTCAAAAACTCTGGTAAATTTTAAACTAGTTGTTTCATAGGATAAAGTAACAGGTTTTCCTGGCTGGAGAACTGATTGATTGGTATTCCATATGCTTGTCGAATTTGGCAGATTAATTTCTTCAGACCCAATCCAACCAAACTCAGCAAAATAAGGCTTTGTATCATCAATTCTGTTAAAAAACCGAATTTTCGATGAGTTTTCATCAAGTGTTTTTGTATAGTTTTTTAAAACAATATCATCAATTCTAGCCCCAGCTAGTGATATAGAACCTTCTATTGAAGGGGTGTCAATCGTAATTCTAGGTGCGTTTACAATTTCAGTTTGCTGTATAGAAGTTTCCGCAATTTTTTCATTATTTGATGTTTGCTCTGGTGCAGTTAAAATTAGATCCTTTTGCTCCAGTAGTGCCTGTTCTTCAAGAGCTTGTTGCTTTGGGAGCTCATAAAAAATTTGATACCCTATTACGAGAAGAGCAGAACAAACAATGGCTAGTACAAGATTTCTATTATCTTGGTTCATTTACATGGACCCCCAATACATACAACTTTATAATATTTTTAATTTAAAATTTACGTAACTAAAAAGATGAATATATGCAAACAAAAATAAAGTAAAATAATCTTTTAAAATAAATTATTTTCTTCTAAATTTCTATAGAATTAAATCACCAAAATTCACTTTCCACTAAAATATTCTTTAATTCATTAATATTGTCAGAAATTATACCGTCAACACCAATATCTAATAAATTAAACATTTCTTCAGGATCATTAATTGTCCATGCATGAACTTGCAAATCTTGGCTATGACAAAAATTAACAAATTTCTCATTTATAATTTTTATACCATAATATTTTACGGGCACTTGAATACAATTTGCTTTAATATGATTATTTGGAGAACTTAAAAATGGAAATTTGATCTTAAACACCTCAGATGGACCTGCAGATGTACAAAGCTTTGTACCTAACTGCTTTCTCAAGATATCTAGCCTTGATTGAGAAAAAGAGCCTATACAAACCCTATCAAAAACATCGTTTTTTTTCAAAAAATCAATCAACGGCCCTATACAATCATCAATTTTTGGATCAATATTTATTTTTATATCAGGCCAAGAGGTTATCAGTTCAGAAAGCATAGGGATAGAATATTTGTCATTAATCTTGGTGTGCTTTATTTCATCCCATGATCGTTCTTTCAATTTTCCGCTAACGTTAGTTAGTCTATCAAGTTTGTCATCATGAAAGATAACTAACTTATTGTCACTTGTTACCTGAATATCAGTCTCTAAGTATTTATAACCTAGGTCTATAGCTTCCTGGAATGCTTCCATTGTATTTTCGGGATATCTTGAGATACCTCCCCTATGAGCGATTGCCAGTTTTTTATTTGAATTTAAATATGGATGAATTTTCAATTTTGTATATTTATTAAGGAAACATTTTCTTTAAAGTATTATTAAGATCTTTTTTTAGATCTTCGAATTTTTTATCAACTATATTTTTTCTTGCTATTAAAACATAATCATATCCGAACTCTTTAAATCTATCTTTTAAAGAATATACAAGTTCTCGCATTCTTCTTTTCGCTTTATTTCTAACTACTGCACCACCAACTTTTTTACTTGCTGTAAAGCCAAATCTTGATGGTTGATTATGTGAATTATTTTTATAACTTTGAATTATAAAACTAGAACAAACATTTTTGTTTCCATTGTTCTGGATATTAATAAAGTCTTTTCTTAATCTAATTTTATTGATCATCACTAATGTTCTTTCACAAGAACGATATGATTTAACAGCTAAGCTGAAAGTTTTTTTCGACCTTTAGAACGCCTTGAAGAAATTACATTACGCCCACCAACAGTCGACATACGAGAACGAAAACCATGTCTTCGCTTTCTAACTAAGTTACTTGGTTGAAATGTACGTTTCATTGAACAGCTTTCTATATATATTTTTTATATATTTTGACAATGTAGCTAGATACTCTTATGTGAGCTATAAGTCAAGTAATGAGTTGTAGATTTTATTGTTAAATTATGAAATTAAAAATAAATAATTTGTTGCCAGTCATTTTTATCTTAATTTTGTTTTTTTGGATAATACTAATTAAAATCTATTTCAAAGAGACAGCATTTATACTCGGTGCATTTGAGTATATAAATACTCAAATTAATAGTAATTTTTTATTAGCAATTATCTTTTATTCATTTCTTTATATTGTATGTGTTGCTTTTTCTGTTCCAGTCGCAAGCTATTTGACGCTTATTGGTGGGGCAATTTTCAATTGGCTAGCATTACCAGTCGTAGTTATCAGCGCTACAATTGGAGCTACGATTATATTTATTCTTTCTAAGAGTATTCTCGCAAACTATTTTTCAAAAAAAATTATAAAAAAATATAAAGGTCTCGAAAAAGGTTTCAGTAAAAATCATTTCTATTATCTTTTATTTCTAAGGCTAATACCTTTTGCACCATTTTTTATAGTCAATATATTAGCAGGCATAGTAAATATGAGAATTATCTCATATGTTTTTGCGACATTTATTGGAATTATACCAGGAACAACAATTTATATATTTACAGGTATAACCTTTTCAGAATTATTTCAAAACTCTCAAATACCTGAATTCAATATTACATCAAGCAAATACTTTCTCATTATTTTGCTTTTATCAATTTTAAGCTTAAGTCCTATAATTTTTGATAAATTTCTTAAAAATAAAATTAGAGGCTAACTTACAATAGGCTTTACTGGCTGTGGTTCCATATCCCAAGGAAAAAATATCCATGTGTCTTGGCTGACTTCAGTAATGTATGTATCTACCAATGGTCTTCCTGCAGGTTTGGCGTATACAGTAGCAAAGTGTGCTTTTGGAAGCATTTTTCTTACTGCTCTCGCAGTATCACCTGTATCAACCAAGTCATCTATAATTAGCCAACCGCTGCCATCTTCTTCTAGTTGAACATCTTTAATGACATTTAATTCTTCTTGTTTATCACCCTCATACGAAGAAATGCATATTGTATCAATAAGTCTAATTTCTAGTTCTCTCGCAACTACTGCAGCGGGCACTAGTCCTCCTCTTGTGACTGAAATTATCCCTTTGAAAGGGCCTAAAGAATTTAATCGCCACGCTAAAGCTTTTGCATTTCTGTGAAGTTCTTCCCAAGTAACTGGAAAATTCTTTTCATAAGCACCCATAATGTTTACCTCCAAACTCTCAATAGATGGAATACATAATGATTATTTGTTTGTGAAGAAAAAAATAATCTTTATAGATATTTCAACTTTATTAATTGATTTTTAGTAGCTAATGTATATTTGATGCGCCCGTAGCTCAGCTGGATAGAGCACTAGACTACGAATCTAGGGGTCAGGAGTTCGAATCTTCTCGGGCGCGCCACTCAATGTTTTAATAATTTAATAATATCTTATTGATAGGCTTGGAAATATACGTAACACAAGACATAATTCTGCATATACTAATTATATTTCTTTTTTCAGGTGTTGTAAAAGGTGTCATCGGTATGGGCTTACCAACAATAAGTCTACTCTTACTGACATTATTTATAGATCTTAATACGGCAATCACTCTAATAATAATTCCCTCTTTGGTAACAAATTTCTTACAAGGATTTTACGGAAACTTTCTAAAGGAATTAATAACTGAATACTGGTCTTTCTTTTTGATATCTGGATTTTTTGTTTTCTTTGGGACAGTGTTTTTTGAGGCTTTAAATTTAACCACAACCACTTTACTTTTATCATTAGTTATAATTTTTTATAGTCTTTTTGCTCTATCAGGAAAAGTGTTTTCGGCTGATAAAATTAATAATCCTCTTATCAAATCAGTTGTATTTTCATCTAATGGTTTTTTTACTGGAATAACTGGTTCATTAATATTTCCAGGAGTATTTTTTTTTCAAGCCTTACAATTTAATAGAGAGAAATTAATTCAAGCACTGGGAATTCATTTTACTTTGTTAACCCTGTTTTTGGGTTTGTCAAAATTTTATTTTTATAGTTATTTAACTTTAAAATTTTCACACCTTTCTATAATTTCTTGCATTGCAGCTTTTACAGGAATGTTTCTAGGAAATTTAATTTCTAAGAAAATTGAAGAAAATCTTTTCAAAAGATTATTTCTGTATTCTTTGATTATGATCGGTTTTTTATTAACTATTAAGGTATTAATTTTGTAAATGAATTTTCCTAATCGAATAATATGTCTTACTGAAGAAACAACAGAAATACTCTATGAATTGGGTGCTGAAGATCTTATAGTTGGAATTTCAGGTTATACAGTTAGACCTAAGAGAGCTCGTAAAGAAAAACCAAGAGTAAGCGCTTTCTCAAGTGCAAAAATAGATAAAATAATTGAACTTAAACCAGATTTGGTTTTAGGCTTCTCAGACATTCAATCTGATATTTGTTCTGAGCTTATTAAAAAAGGAATTAACGTATTATGTTTTAATCAACGAAGCGTAGAAGAAATTTTAAATGTTATTAAACTTTTAGGAAGAATAATTAACAAAGCTAACAAAGCAGAGGATTATGCAGAAAAGATAAAAATCAAAATGGATCAAATTTCTGATTTATCATATAAGTTCCAATTCAAGCCAAAAGTATATTTTGAGGAATGGAATGACCCACTAATAACAGGAATAAAATGGGTTTCAGAATTAATTGAAATTGCAGGCGGTATTGATATTTTTAGAAATAAATCATTTGAGCCTCTAGCTTTAAATAGAATTATAAAAAACCCAAGTACTATTGTTAAAGAAAACCCAGATATTATAATTGGAAGCTGGTGTGGAAAGAAACTAAAGAAAGAAGAAATAACTTGTAGGGACGGTTGGGATAAAATAAATGCAGTTAGAAATAATCAAGTTTATGAAATTAAGTCTCCACTTATTTTGCAACCTGGACCAGCTGCACTTACAGATGGATTGGATGAAATTTTCAAAATCATTTTAAAATGGGAAAATTGTATTACCTCTTAATACACAATATACATTCAAAAATAAGGCCCTTAATTGAAGTAATATAATTGACAGAAACTAAAGTTATTATAAACTTTTACTGAATATCTTTATAATCAAGAGGAAATTATGAGTAAACTTTATGCAAAAAATTTTAATGATGCAGACGAAGTTAAAAATCCACCAAAAGCATCTGTTCAAGTTGTTAAATTAGGTAATGTAAATGCATCAAAAATTGTTCTAGAACCAGGATGGAAATGGTCTGAGTGTATTAAACCTACAGTCGGAGGAGATAGTTGCCAAGCGGGTCATGTTGGTGTTGTTATTTCAGGCAATATGAAATGTGTTCATGACGATGGCAGTGAACTTGAAGTTGGGCCAGGCGACGCCTACTACTTTGCTCCTGGACATGATGGATGGGTGTTAGGTGATAAACCATGTGAGGTGTATGAAATTGTTGAAGGTGGAAAAGACTTTGGCCCTTGGAAATACTCAGCTTAATATTTAAATTCTAAATGGTTTCGGACACTGACTTTGTAAAATTTTGGCATAATGCTTTAGAGCCAAAATTTGAAAAGTACAGAAATCTCCTTCAAGGTGATCTTTTAAGGCATTCAAAAGTTGTATTACCAGGACTTCCTATAAAACAATGAATGAGAGTTATTGATGTAGGTGGCATTTGGGGAGACATATGTATTGAAATAAAAGAATATTTTTAATTAGAAGAAAAATTGTTATGGAATTTGAATGTCAACTTCA
>ENA-OSEY01000196-OSEY01000196.1-marine-metagenome-genome-assembly--contig:-NODE-196-length-44709-cov-10.934195_pt1 | contig 44709 bp, 56 predicted proteins | sample MGYA00248465_ERZ534230 | MGnify/ENA primary metagenome ERZ534230 (study PRJEB26409, sample SAMN06344110) | marine metagenome | isolation source: Sea water from surface | place: Atlantic Ocean:Southern... | reverse complement strand
CTGTTACAGATCTCTGCTTGACGCCGTTGTGCACAACCTGCGTGTACCACCAGCACCTCGACTCCCTGAGGACCACGTTCTTTCCTTCATTGAGTTCCAACATGACGTCGCCACCTCACCCATGTTAGAACTCCGATTTTGATCGTATTTGAAATTGTAAAACCATCCACACAAGTTTCTTGTTTTGTTTAGCTATTTGGATTCCATAAAAACCAACAGCTCCTGCTCCACCTGAAATTAAGACAGTTTTATTTTTAACTGAACTATTTGCCAATACACCATAATATGCTGTTGAGGCAGGTATGCCCATGCATGCAGCTGGACCAAAATCAACGGCTTCATCAATTTTGCATGCTTGAACCTCAGGAACAGCAATTAATTCAGCACAAGTACCAAAAGGTCTCCCAAAGGCCCCATTCCATATCCAAACTTTTTCGCCAATTCTTTTCTTTTTCACTCCTTCACCAATATCAATAATTATTCCTGCTCCATCTGAATGTGGAATAACTTTAGGAAACTGTATTTCGCCCCTTGCTCCAGCTCTTGTTTTAACATCAGATGGATTGATACCAGATGTTTTAAGTTTGACTAAAACTTCTCCTTTATTTGGTGTGGGATCTGCAATCTGACCTACCTTAAGGACTTTATCTGCATCACCAGTTTTTTCATACCAAGCTGCTTTCATTTAATCTTTCTCCATCATTGATAATGTTTCAGTATGTCCATCAATGACAAGCATTTGACCTGTAATTTTTTTTGCCAAAGGTGATAGTAAATAAATTATCATTCCGATAACTTCCTCAACATCTATAAAAGTTCTGAGAGAGGTTTGATTCAAATAGGTTGATTTAATTTCTTTAGTAGACAATCCTCTATATTTAGCTTCCTTTTTGATTACATTTTCTATACGTTTACCATTAATCGAACTGGGACAAATAGCATTAAATCTAATATTATTTTTTCCATATTCCATAGCCCATGTTTTAGTTAAACCTATAAGTCCCCATTTGGATGCAGAATAGGCAGATCGTAATGGAGTTCCTAAAAAGGAGGATGTTGATCCAATATTAATTACAGAACCTCCATTTTTTTTTAATAAAGGTATAGCTAATTTAGTAGCTAAAAAAACTCCATCAAGATTGGTGTTTATTGTTTCCTTCCAGTCACTAAAACTAATATCTTCAAGATTTGCTGAAGGGCCAGATATACCAGCATTATTAATTAAAACATTAATAGTTTGATATTTTTTTTCTATTTCTTTAAAAAATGTAATTACCTCCGATTCCTTTGAAACATCAGCTTGATGACAAAAAATTTCTGGATTATTTTGTGAAAAGTTTTTTAAAGCATCTGAATCTTTATCGCATATTGTTACATTGGACCCAAGATTATTGAGAGAAATTGCCATTTCAGAACCAACACCAGATGCTCCGGCTGTTATTACTACATTAAGATTTTTAAGATGTTCCATATTTGAAATTAAAGGTCACCTTCTTTTCTAACCTCGCTTCTGTCAACTTCAAATTTTTCTCCATACCTTGCTGCAAGTTTTTCTTGGTTTTCATTAATTACTTCATATGGATCAAGTCCCAGTGAAGCACATGCAGTAACCCAATACCACATAATGTCTCCGAGCTCTCTTTTCATATGAAAAATATTATCTTCATTGGGCGGTTTTCCTTGTAAAAACATTTTTTTTACTATTTCTACAAACTCACCAGTTTCACTTCCAAGACCTAATGCAGCGGTCAACAAGCGCGGAGTCTTAATTGATGAACTACTTTCAATGTCATCAAAACTATTTTTAAGCGAATCCAAGTCAATACTCGGATCGCTAGTGACTTTAGTTACAAAATCGGTGTAAGTTGAAAAGAAGTTCTTAATTTCTTCGCTCATTTTTTCTCCATAATATAATATTTAATTCTAACATTTGATCTAGAAAGATGAGTCCTGCCATGACAATTTCGAAATAAATTCAGATGTATAAGCTTTTTGTTTATCTAAAACCTTCATATTTTTTAGATCAACTCCACATAAATTTTCATAATCTTGTAATGATCTTGTATCACCAAGACCAAACTCATCATTAATTTCATTATTAATAACTTTTCTTAATCTCTCTATGCTTATTTCTTCTCTTTGATGCCATTTAATATCTCTACCTTCGTCTTCGCTAGTATCCCAGTGTAACTTTCTTTTTATGTCTGTTACATCAGTATATAAGTGAAATAGAGGAGCCTCAGGAATATGGAATATCCCAAAGCCTCTGGTAAAGGCTCTCAGCACTAGGGATATTTCTTCACCATAAAAATAAAAAATTGGGTCGTATGGAATTTTCTTTACAAAGTCTGATGTTGTAAAAATAAATCCGGCAGCTAGCAGGAATCCATGTGTTATTTCTTCATTTGAAATAGCACCAATCTGTCTGCAAAAATTCCCTTTTATAAACATTGAATCTTCTCTAAAAGTAATTACATGTGTATTTTTATCATCTCTATTCATTGAAAATTTATGACTGTCGTAGTCAAGAACCTCAAAAGCTCTTGGATAACATGTAATTATTGGATTTTTATGCAATTCAGAATCAACCTCTTGTATCTTATTGATGTATTTTATTAAGTATGAATCCCAGTCTTCTTCGAATTGAGAGTGTGAATCAATTTGTAAATAATATTCTTCGTTTGTAAATTTTTTTTGAATTTCTGCTCTAGCCCAACATGGACCCTCAGATAAAAGAGGATCAATATGTTCATAATGAATTTGATCCTTGAATGAGAATTTGTCAATATCGAGCGGATTGCTTGATTGATCGCATACACCAAATACTAAGTTTTCAGGATTTTTAGATGATTCGTATGCACTTATAATTGTGGACTCAAGTAAGGGGTCCTGATAGGAAGCAATTGAAATAAAAATTTTCATAACAAATTTATTTATAATACAAAAATAGTATAATTTGTATCGCAAATGGAACCAAAAAAAATATCTGATAACGTCACTCTTTATTCTGCAGACCCAATTGTTTATGTAGTAAATAATTTTTTATCCGATGATGAATGTGAAGCTTTTGTTGAAATGGGTAAGGGTAAAATGGAAAGAGCTAAGGTAATTTCAGATGATGAAAGTGAATTTCATGCAAGTAGGACCAATGATTTTTGTTGGTTGGAACATAGTGCATCTGATGTCATTCATGAAGTAAGTAAGCGATTTTCTGTTTTAGTTAAGATGCCAATTAACAATGCTGAACAATTCCAGCTAGTCTATTATGGGCCTGGTAATGAATATAAGCCTCATTTTGATGCTTTTGATAAGACTACAAAAGAAGGACAAAATAATTGGTTTCCAGGTGGCCAAAGAATGGTGACAGCCCTTGCTTATTTAAATGATGTTGAGGAGGGAGGCGCTACGGATTTTCCAAAAATAAATGTTTCTGTAAAACCAAATAAAGGTGACGTAGTTGTTTTTCATAATTGTATAGAGGGCACAACTGAAATTAATCCACAAGCACTTCATGGAGGTTCGCCAGTTGTCGCAGGTGAAAAATGGGCAGTGAATCTCTGGTTTAGGGAATCAGCAATCTATTAGTCACTACTTTTCAAAGATCTTTGACTATCAGCGATATTATATAAATGTTCTTGAGCCTCGGGCTTGAGTTGTGCCACACCCATAGTCAGCACATCTATTACAGCTGTGTATGCAATCCTAGATGTAACTGGCTTTGATATTCTGTTGTTGATCCCTACATTAATTGTCAGAGGATAATCACAGATATTTGCAAGTGGAGTGTCGCCTGGCATTATCCCGATTACTTTGACACCGTTTTTTCTTACAATTTTTACACTTTCTATTAATGCGGTTGTAGTTCCTGATTGTGATATTGCCACCACCACGTCTTCTTTTTCAAGAGAGTTAGCTGACATAAACTGAAGATGAGGATCTGATATATTTGATGATGGAATCTTTAATCTAAAAAATTTATGCTGACCATCCATTGCCACTGGAGCTGAGCCACCAAAAGCATAAAATTCTACACGTTTTGCATTCACCAAGGTTTCAATAGCATTTTCAAGGATATCTTGATCAATTTGCGATCGAACATTTAATATTTCACTTATGCCGGTATCGAAAACTTTCTCACAGAGCTCATGAATAGAATCATCTTCATCTATTTCATACATTACAAAATAATCATCTGCTGCTAATTGCTGAGATAAATTAATTTTTAGTTCTTGAAAACCTGAAAATCCTATTGCTTTGCAAAATCTAATAAGTGTAGGTTCACTTATTCCCATAGCTTCAGATGCTTCTGCTGTTTTCATGGTGATGACAGATTTAGGATTTTCTAATATAAACTCTCCGACTACTTTTTCCGACTTTCTTAAATCTGGTATCGAATTCTTAATTTGTCTCAATAATTTTGTCGACATAAGGTTAGAATATCTAACTTAAAGAAAAAAATGAATCCCTAAATGGACGTATCTCATATTTTAGATAATTTAAATGAAGAACAGCGAAAAGCTGTCACTTCAGAAAAACAGCATTTGCTAGTTTTGGCTGGCGCAGGCTCTGGAAAAACAAGAGTTTTAGTGCATAAAATTGCATGGGAAGTTGAGGCTTTAGGCAGAAATCCCTCTTCAATAATGGCAGTTACTTTTACAAACAAAGCTGCAAATGAGATGCGCTCAAGAATTGAATCGCTTCTTCAGGCCCCAATGCTAGATTCGTGGGTTGGAACCTTTCATGGACTATCTCATAAACTTTTAAAAAGATTTTATAAAGAAGCAGGATTGTCTAGCAGTTTTACTATTCTAGATTCTGATGATCAGTTACGAATTATAAAAAGAATTTCTAAAGAACTGAACTTAGATGAAGCACAATGGCCAGCAAGACAGAGCCAATGGCAAATTAATGCTTGGAAAGATGATGGATTACGCCAAAAGGATGTTGATGATAAAGAGGATTTCTATACTGAAACAATAAGCAAAGTTTACAAAGAGTATGAAGAAACATGTCAAAGAGATGATTTAGTCGATTTTGGTGAGCTCTTATTAAAGTCTTATGAGGTTTTAATCAATTCAAAGTCTGTAAAAACTTTTTTTCAAACGAGATTCCAATCAATCCTTATAGATGAGTTTCAGGATACCAACACTATTCAATATAAGTGGCTTCAAGAAATAGCTTCAAGAGATTCTAATGTAACGGCAGTGGGGGATGATGACCAGTCGATTTATGGATGGAGAGGAGCAAAGGTTGAGCATGTAAATTCGTTCTCAAAAGATTATAAACAAACTGAAATTATTAGATTAGAACAAAATTACAGGTCAACAAACATTATTCTCAATGCTGCAAATGCTTTGATTGATAACAACAAAGATAGGCTGGGTAAAAATCTTTGGACAGATAAAGTAGAGGGTGAGCAAATAGTTCTCTATCAGGCATATAACGAACAAGATGAAGCTAGATTTGTGGCTGATATTTTAAAAGAATGGATGAATAAGGGTGGTACTTATGAAGAGGCTGCAGTGTTATATCGTTCTAATGCTCAATCAAGAGCAATTGAGGAGGCATTACTTCGTGTGAGTATTCCTTACAGGATATACGGGGGCCTGAGGTTTTACGAAAGACTAGAAATAAAGAATGCTATTTCATATTTGAGAATTATTTTTAATAACAATGATAATCCTTCATTTGAGCGATCAATTTCAAATCCAACAAGAGGTGTTGGTGAAAAAACATTAGCAAAAATTAGAAATGCTGCAAAACAATATAATATTTCTTATATAAAAGCTTCAGCGAAACTAATCGATGAAGGAAAAATTTCAGGAAGAGGAGGGTCTGGATTAAAAGATTATCTTGAATTCATTGCTGGTTGTAAGGGTTTTATCGAAGAGAACTCTTTATCTGACCTTATGGAGCTAATTATTAAAGAAACTGGTTTATATGCTTATCATGCAAAAGAAGCTGGAGAAAAAGGAAAAACACGAACTGAAAACCTAGAGGAATTAATTACAGCTACAAAAAATTTTGAGCAAAGCATTAAAGATGAAAGAACAAATATAGAAATTGCTGAAAGTTATCTCGATATTATTTCTTTAGATTCTGGCGATAGGCAAGCATCGGAACACGATGATGCTGCACAACTTATGACAATGCACTCTGCAAAAGGACTAGAATTCAAATTAGTTCTTCTAACAGGTCTTGAGGAGAGTCTTTTTCCGCATGGCAGATCAATGGAGAGTGCATCGCAGTTAGAAGAGGAAAGGAGGCTTTGCTATGTTGCAATTACAAGAGCAATGGAAAAACTTTACATTACACATGCAGAATCAAGGCGTCTTCATGGAACAGATACCTTTAATCCACCTTCAAGATTTTTGCGGGAAATTCCAAAAGATCTAATTGATGAAATAAGACCTAGAGCACAAACCAATATTCCTTATAATAGAAAAGACTTCAATGAGACAAAAATTGAATTTGAGGAGGAGATAGGTATTGCTCTTGGACAAAAAGTTTTACACAAAAAATTTGGTGAGGGTATTGTGCTTAACTATGAAGGCTCGGGAGATGCTGCAAGAGTTCAAGTAAATTTTGATAGTTCAGGAACGAAGTGGTTAGTTATGGCTTACGCAAACCTAGAAAAAATTTAATGAGAAATTTAACTTACATATTAACTTTGATAGTTTTGGTTGGTTGTTCTGGCGAGCAATCTACAGGATTAGACGAAGATGTCTTGAAAGAGAAAAAATATAATTGGCGCTTAGTTACATCATGGCCAAAAAATTATCCTGGTCTAGGCATGGCACCTGAAAGAATTGCTGATCTTGTTGAAGAAATGAGTAATGGGCAGATGACCATTACTGTTTATGGTGCAGAAGAACAAGTTCCTGCTTTTGGTGTGTTTGATGCTGTATCAAGTGGCTCACATCAAATGGGTCACAGTGGCGGCTATTTTTGGAAAGGCAAAGTCCCAGCTGCTCAATTTTTTACAAGTGTTCCTTTTGGACTAACAGCTGATGAGATCAATGCTTGGGTATACAGAGGTGGTGGCTTGGAGTTATGGCGAGAAATATACCAACCCTTTAATATTTATCCGATCCCAGCTGGAAATACAGGAACACAGATGTTTGGATGGTTCAACAAAGAAATAAATTCTTTAGCAGATATTAAAGGACTAAAAATGCGTATACCCGGAATTGGTGGAGAGGTCTTAAAAGAAGCTGGAGGCATACCAGTAACTCTGCCAGGTGGAGAACTTTTTACAGCGCTTCAAACAGGAGTTATAGATGCTACAGAATGGGTAGGCCCATATAACGATTTAACATTTGGATTTCATCAAGCAGCTAAATACTATTATTATCCTGGATGGCACGAGCCTGGACCTATGCTAGAACTATTGATTAATTTAGATGCATGGAATTCTCTTCCTAAGCATTTGCAAGTAATAATAGAAACCGCATCAAAAGCTGTTAATCAAGATATGCTGGATGAATATTTAGCCAGAAATAATCAAGCATTAACCGAGTTAGTTGACGTCCATGGTGTCGAACTAAGAAGATTACCTGATGATGTTATTGAAGAATTTAGACTAATTTCAAATAAAATTTTAGATGATTTAGCAAAGGATGATGAAAATATTGCTAAAGTTTATGAGTCATATAAAAATTTCAAAAAAGATGTTTCTGAATATCATAAAATCTCAGAAGACGCATTTGTAGAAGCAAGAAACAAATAGTGCTTGAAAACCTAACTTTTAAATCTCTTGGAACTGTGAATTATCACGAAACTTTGGAACTGATGAAATCTCATATCAAAGATAAAAATTTCAGTAATGAAATTTGGATGCTTGAACACCCACCAATTTTTACTTTAGGAACTGCAGCCGATAAAAATCACATCATTAATCCAAAGAATATACCTGTTGTTCAATCAGATAGAGGTGGAGAGGTCACATATCATGGACCTGGACAATTAGTCATTTATTTTCTCTTAGATATTAAAAAACTTAACTTTAGTCCTAAGAAGCTTGTAAGTACTATTCAGTTATTCGTAAAAGAGTTGCTAGAAGAATTTTCGATTGATTCAAATTTTATCGAAGGCGCACCCGGTGTTTATGTAGAGGAAAAAAAAATTGCTTCAGTGGGATTGAGGATTTCAAAAGGCAAGTCTTACCATGGAATTAGTATAAATTATGATATGGATCTTTTACCTTTTAAACAAATTAATCCATGTGGTTACAAAGACCTAGAAGTAACGCAGATAAAAGATTTAAATAAGGATATTTCTAAATTACAATTAGAAAAAATATCAATAGATTTACTTAGAAAAATTTTTTAAATGGAAATTATAGCAACAACTAAAATCACCAATAGGGATGGTATAAAGGCTGTTAAAAACGGCCAAAAATTAAACAAATATTCTGAAATACCCACACCAAAGAAACCAAGTTGGTTAAAAGTTAAGGCTGAGTTTAATCCTAATTTTCACAAGGTAAAAGAACAAGTTCAAAGCAAGCAACTATATACAGTTTGCGAAGAAGCTCATTGCCCAAATATTAATGAATGTTGGTCTGCTGGAACCGCAACTTTTATGCTAATGGGTTCTGTATGCACAAGAGCATGCAAGTTTTGTTCGGTTGATACAGGAAATCCAAATGGATGGCTTGATAAAGATGAACCTTTGAATACTGCAAAAGCTGTCGAAATTATGAAGCTTAAGTATGTAGTTTTGACTTCAGTTAATAGAGACGATCTTCCTGATGGAGGCGCTCAACATTTTGCAAATACTGTAAAGCTAATTAAAGATTTAAATCCTGACACGGCTGTAGAAGCACTTACTCCAGATTTTAAAGGGCTTTCATCATCAATTGAAACTTTGGTTAATTGTGGATTAGAAGTTTTTGCACAAAATATTGAAACTGTTGAAAGACTTACTCACCAAGTTAGAGATATTAGAGCAGGGTATCAACAAACACTCGATGTACTTGCTGAATCAAAGCGAATTAACCCAAAAGTTCTTACTAAAACGAGTATTATTCTCGGATTAGGTGAAACTGATTCTGAAATAGAACAAACGCTAAATGATTTAGCAAAAAATAAAGTTGATATTGTCACAATTGGTCAGTATTTGAGACCAACAAGAAACCATCATCCAATTGAAAGATGGGTCACACCAGAAGAATTTGAGAGATATAGACAAATAGGTCTCAGCAAAGGATTTCTTGAGGTTGTTTCAGGCCCAATGGTTCGATCTAGTTACAGAGCTGAAAGAGCTCTTGAAAAAAATAACGCTGGCTTATAGATTAAAATCTTTACCAAGACTTTCTCTTACTTTCTTAGTCCAGACTTCATATCCTTTTTTATTCATATGCAATCCATCTTCAATGAATAACTCTGGCATTCTTGTTCCATCTTGATTTAGCATAGGATCCCAGATATTAATATATTCCAAGTAAGCGTCGTCACTTGCGAGCAATTTAATTGAACTATTAAAAATTCTTTCTTCTTTATCAAGATATAGCCTATCAACAGTTGGTTTTATTCCGATTACATAAACTTTGATGTTTCCAAACTCATTCCTAACAAGATTCAAGAATTTTTTGAAATCTTTCAAAGTTTCTTCTGGAGTCTTTAATGCAGTTAGATCATTTGTTCCACAAAAAAAGACAATAGCCTTTGGATTATATGGCTTAACAATATCTTCAAAATGATAAATAACATGCGAAATTTGTGCTCCACCAAAACCACGATTTAACACCTCAAGTGGTTTCATATCCTCATTCAAAGAATCCCAAAATCTAATACTTGAACTACCTGTAAATAGAATTTTCCCTTTTCCAGGGAAGTTTTCTTTATCAAGTTTCTTAAATTCATTTATTTCATCAATGAATGCGTCATCCTTACTCCATTGCTGAATATATAAAGCCTCTTTTTTAACTTCAAAAAAAGACATTTCGACGCCAATCTTTTTTGCTTGAGTTTTGACTCTATCTTCTAATTTTGTAAAACCATCTGAGCAGCTAATTAAAATGAAGAAAGTAGATATGATTAAGAATTTTTTATACATAACTCTTATATTATTAGAACTGGAAACAACATAACTGTAAAAAGAATAATAATTTGTATTAGTATAAAAGGGACAACGCCTTTATAAATTTCTTTAGTTTGTATACTCTCATCTGCGACCCCTCTCAAATAAAAAAGTGAGAATCCAAAAGGGGGAGTTAAAAATGATGTTTGTAAATTTATTGCAAATAAAATAGCAAGCCATACAGGATCAAATCCCATCATTAAAAGAGGTGGCGCAACAAGAGGGACGATCACATAACAAATTTCAATAAAATCTAAAATAAAACCAAGCAAAAAAATTATTATTAAGACAAATATTAGAGCAGTGAATGATCCCCCTGGCAGAGAGTTAAAAATCAGATCAATCAACTCATCACCACCAACTCCTCTAAATATCAATGAAAAAATTGAAGCACCAATAAGAATTGTGAAAATCATTGTTGAAACAACGGCAGTCTTCTCAGAAGTTTCTTTTATGAAATTTAAATTAACTTTTCTGTTGATCAATGCAATCAATAAAGCGCCAAATGCTCCAATGGCAGCTGCTTCAGTGGGCGTAGCAATACCAGCAAATATTGAACCTAGAACTAAAAAAATCAAAACTATTGGAAGTGCGAGAGTCTTAAACAATTAACTTTATCTATAGCTAATTCTGTTGAAGTATCTTTTATGTTTAAATTATTGCTATTTTTATAAAGTGTATAAATAAGATACCCAATACATATTAGAATTCCAGGAACAATAGCACCTATAAACAAATCTCCAACAGTTACAGTCTTTTGGGAAAATATACCCATATCGTTTTGAGCTCTTTGATAAGCATTTGACATAACATCGCCAAGCAAGACCAAGGCTATAGATGGTGGGATTATTTGTCCAAGAGTCCCGGTTGATGCAACCAACCCGGTAGAAAAGCTTTTATCGTATCCTTGATTTATTAGAATTGGGAGGGACATTAGACCCATGGTTACTACAGTAGCACCTACAATTCCTGTGCTTGCCGCAAGTAAAGCACCGACAATAATTATAGATATAGATAATCCACCTTTTAGTCCTCGAAAAGCCTTTGCCATATTCTCAAGCATCTTTGCAGCGATACCAGATTTTTCAAGAATAGTCCCCATAAAAATAAATAAAGGAACTGCAAGCAAAGTTACATTATTCATAATTCCAAAAATTCTAATTGGAATACTTTTAAAAATAGTTGGATCAAAAATTCCTAGAGGAATACAAATCAACGCAAATATTATTGATACACCTGCCAAAGTAAGCGCTACTGGAAAACCTACTAGTAAAGCAGAGCAAATTATAATCAGTAGTAGAAGAGGTATTACTTCCATTTTTTATAAATTAGTTGATATGCAAAAGTTAAAATCATAGTAAGCGGGAAAAGAATGAGTAATGTTTTCTGGATATAAACATAAGCAAGACCACCAGCTTCGGTTGAAACTTCTCTAATTTTCCAAGACATCTCAATTAGCTCTAGAGAGTAAAAACCGATAATAAAACAAACAGGCAAGAGGATGAAAAAGCTTAATAAAAAATTAACATTATTTTTATATGAACTAGATGAGCCTCTATAAAAAATATCTACTCTAACGTGCTCGTCTTTGTAGTGAACATATCCAGCACAACCTAGAAATATGAATGCATGAAGATACATTACAAATTCTTGCAGTCCCGTAAGCCCAATACCAAAGAAATATCTGGCCACTATTATCACTATCATGAATATAGTCATAACTGGAATCATCAATGATATGAATTTTCCTAGAGAATTTATGACTTTTTCTAAATACATTGTTGAATATGCCTCTACGTATTCGTAAAATACAGCCATGATTATAGTACTTTCTCCAGCAAAAACACTTGATTATGAGTTTGAATCAAATCACGAGCATTCTGTGCCTGCATTTTTGAGTCAATCTTCAAAACTTATTAGTAACTTAAAAACAAAAGAACCAAAAGATATTGCATCTTTAATGGGGCTAAGCGATAAACTTGCCACACTGAACTTTGATAGATACCAATCATGGTCTCCAGCAAAAAAAGTGTCTGCTGATTCGAAGCCTTCAATGCTTGTTTTTAAAGGTGACGTTTATCAAGGACTTCAAGCTGAAGATTTAAATAATTCTCAAATGAAATTTGCTCAAAAACATATAAGGATTTTATCTGGGTTATATGGAATATTGAGACCATTAGATCTAATGAAGCCCTACAGACTTGAGATGGGAACAAAATTAGAAACTTCAGAAGGAAAAAATCTCTACGAATTTTGGGGTGATAAAGTCCAAAAAAATGTTTTAAATGAATTGAAAGACCAAAAGTCAGATCTTTTAATCAATTTAGCCTCAAAAGAGTACTTTACAGTTTTAGGAAAATTGCCTGAAGATATTAATGTCGTTACTCCAACATTTAAAGATTATAAGAACGGTAATTATAAAATTATCAGTTTCTATGCTAAGAAAGCTAGAGGCCTTATGGCTAGATGGATTATCCAAAATAAGGTTACTAATTTTGAAGACTTATCTGGATTCGATTTAGATGGATACAAATACTCAAAAGCTGAATCTACAGCAACTGTTCCTGTATTTCTTAGAAAATCCTAAGAGTTTGATTCGTTAAACTTCTTTACGTCAACCATATCATCGAAAGAAGCATCTCTTTTTTCCATGTTAGCAGTTATAGCTTCAGTCATATCTTTTTGACTTAGCATTGCACCACTCCAGAGGGCGTTATATTCTAGGCCATCACTTACGCTATGATCTCTTGAGAAATTCATTACCGCCTTTAGTCCATAAATAGCTACCGGAGATTTTGAGGCTATTTCTTTTGCTAACTTATTTGCTGCTTCAAGCATTTCTTCTTGTGATTCGAACATATCACTAATTAATCCTGAGTCCTTTGCTTCTTCCGCATACATTCTTCTTCCGGTATATGCCATTTCTCTCATTTTTGAATCAGGAATAATTTTAGGCAATCTCTGAAGCGTTCCTACATCAGCTGCCATACCAATATTAATTTCTTGTATACAGAAAAAAGCTTCTTTTGATGCAAGCCTGATATCGCATGCTGTAACCATATCTACAGCACCTCCAATACATCCACCATGAATTGCAGCTATTACTGGAACCCTTATTTTTTCTAAATTGCTAATGTATCCTTGAAGCTCTTTTGCAACTCTATAAAGAGCCTCACCAATTCTGGCACTATCAGGCTTTTTATCATCAGGAATATTATCTACCCCATTTGAAAAAGCACTGAGGTCCATACCAGCACAAAAATGTTTACCCGTCGATGACATGACTACAACTCTAATATCAGAATTTCTATTAATTTCTTCTAAAATGTCTCCAAGCTCAACCCAAAAATCTCGTGACATAGTATTTAGCTCATTAGGTCTTGATAAAACTAAATTTGCTACATTATCTGAAACATTAAGATCAAAACATTTATATTTACTCTTACTCATGATTTATCCACCATTTCTATTGATTCATTTACAATCGATCTCATTTTTTCAACGTGTTCAAATGTCTTATGATGAGACAGTACAACTTTTCTTTCTTCACTGAGAAGAACAAGCATTTTTTTTAATTTTTCTAAATTCTCTAAAATTTTATTATCCATAAATTTTAACTTAATTATAATCTAAGCATTATAATGCTCATACACTATGAAATCACTAAGACATATTTTTTTATGTAGCATATTTTTTTTCAATAATGCTCCTATTGCAAGTGAAGTAGATAACTCTTATCAAAAACAATCACTTCTTGCTGTTTTATACAAGAGAACATCAGCTGAATATAAAGCAAATACATTTCAAGTTTATTCATCTGCAAAAAATAATATTGATAAAGCGTTACAAGACAAATCTTGGACTGCTCTTTTAAATCAAGATAAAGATTACCAAAATTTACCACCTGCAGTAATTTTAGACATTGATGAAACTGTTCTTGATAATTCTGAGCACCAAGTTAGAAGTATTAAAAATGGCACAAACTATCCTGTAGGTTGGAAGGAGTGGGTATCTGAAGAGACAGCAGGAGCTCTACCAGGCGTAAAAGAATATCTCACTTATGCTGACACAAAAGGCGTCAAAATCTTTTATGTCACTAATAGAACTCATGATTTAGAGGAATATACTCGCAACAACTTAAAGGCTCTAGGACTTCCATTGGATAACGATATGGATGTGCTTATGATGAAAAATGAAAAAGGTTGGACCTCAGATAAAACAAGCAGAAGAGACTTAATTAAGAAAAATTTTCGAGTGATTCATATCTTTGGTGATCAGCTAGATGACTTTATACCTCTTCAAAAGACTGCAACAAACATAACTTCTAGAAAAGCTCTTATTGATCAATATTCAGATATGTGGGGTGAAAAGTGGTACATGCTTATCAATCCAATGTATGGTGAATGGGAAGAGGCATTATATGAACACTGTTGGAGTTGTTTTCCTGAAGAAAGCGATAGAGTTATTCAGAGACTAAAGGCACTTGATTAAAATTTAATGAGATTTATATTATTTTTAGTCATTTTCTTTATTACATCATGTGATTCTTCAAAAAAGATTGAATCAATGAAGATTGGTTCTAAGGAAACAAAATTTTTAGAGATCAAACATTTTCCAGATAATTTAAAGGCTAAAAATGTAATTTTTATTGTTGGAGATGGAGCTGGATTCTCTCAGGTTACTCTTTCTAGAATCGTTATTGGTGGTTTGGATTACAGACTTGCCATTGATCAGTTGCCAATACAAGGAGCTTCTTTAACACATCCATTTGGAAATGTTGTAACAGATTCTGCCGCTGCAGGAACTGCATGGGCAACTGGTAATAAAACTAAAAACAGATATTTGTCAGTTGACCCTAATAAAGATAATTTAAAAACTTTGCCAGAAATACTATCTGAAAAGGGATATTTATCAGGGCTTGTTGCAACTTCATCAATAACGCATGCCACACCGGCGGCCTTTTATGCACATATTGATTCAAGGTATGAAACTATAGAGATTGCTAAACAACTATTATCTTCACCTATTAATATTGCTTTAGGCGGTGGACTAGAATTTTTTGATTTAAAAGAGGTTGATGAAACTCACGTCCTAATTAATAAAAAAAATTATTTAAAATTTGACTTTAAGAATGATAAAAAAATTTTAGGATTATTTGACGATGATGGAATTGTAAGGTCTTCCAAAAATCCAACTCAACAAGAAATGACAAACTTTGCACTTAAGCAACTTGATATGGATCAGTCGGAATGTACTGGATTTTTTTTTATGACTGAAGGAAGTCAAATTGATTGGGCGGGACATGACAATGATGCTGAAAAAATGGTAACTGAATTTCAAGATTTTGATAACACTATTTCGGATTTGATTAATTTTGTAACAGAAGACGAAGAAACACTTTTAATAATAACTGCCGATCACGAAACTGGTGGATTACAAATTCTTAGACAGAGTAATGATAGAGTTACTTTCCAATGGGGGACTGGTAGGCATACTGGAGCACCTGTCGGTGTTTATGCCTATGGACCAGGGGCAGAAAATTTTAGTGGCTTGATGGATAATACTGATATTCATTATAAAATCCTAGATGCCCTCGACTATCAAAATCTTGAAGATAAAACTTGTGATTTATATCAATGAAATTTAATAAAGAATTTGCTAATCAAATAATTGATGATCTGATTAATTGTGTTAATGCGGCCTCAAAAGAGATCATGCAGATTTATAACAGTGATAATTTTGAGATGAGTGACAAAGCTGATGGATCGCCACTAACGTTAGCTGATAAAGCATCAAACCAAATAATAACTGAAGGACTAAAGAAAATAACACCTGATATTGCAGTCATTTCTGAAGAAACATTCGAAGATACAATTCTCAAAGTACTCCCAAATCTTTATTGGTTAGTTGATCCGCTTGATGGTACAAGGGAGTTTATAAATAAGAATGATGAATTCACAGTGAATATTGCATTAATTGAAGATAGAAAACCTGTTTTCGGTATTGTCGCAGCGCCAGTTTTTGAAAAGTGTTGGCATGGCTCAATTTTTGATAACTATCATTCTGATAAGAGTATTCCTGATGTTTTAAGAATTGTTATGAGTAAAAGTCATAAAAGTGATAACGATAAATCTTTTTTAAACTACTTAAACGAAAAGGGCGTTAATTATAAGATTATTGAAAAAGGCAGTTCGCTGAAATTATGTGCTATTGCTGACAACGAAGCTGATATTTACCCAAGATTTGGCCCAACATCAGAATGGGACATAGCTGCGGCTCATTCAGTTTTAAGTGCTTACGGCGGCTGTGTATTGAAAGTAGACGATTTTTCAGATCTTAGTTATGCAAAGAAAGAATCAATTCTAAATCCATATTTTATTTGTATGCGAAATAATTCAATAAAAGATGCATTTTTGCCAATATTAGGAGATTTTTTAAAAAAATTGGTATAATTTTCTATTAATCATAATTAATTAGTATAATTGATTATAATTTTTATTTATAACATGGGCACACAATTACAACCATCTCAACTGAACAGTCCTGGAAAGGATATTGAGTCATATCTATCCTCTGTTCATGCAATTCCTATTCTTACTAAAGAGCAGGAACAAGAACTTGCGCTAAAACTTTATGAAGAAGATGACCTAGATGCTGCTAGACAACTTGTAATACATCATTTGAGATTTGTTGTTCATATTGCGAGATCTTATCAAGGTTACGGACTTCCACTTGGAGATATCATTCAAGAGGGTAATGTTGGACTTATGAAAGCTGTAGATAAATATGATCCTCATAGAGGAGTCAAGCTAGTATCTTTTGCAGTTCATTGGATTAAGGCAGAAATCCATGAGTATATTCTTAAAAATTGGAGACTTGTAAAAATTGCTACAACAAAAGCTCAGAGAAAGTTATTTTTTAATCTGAGAGGGAAAAAGAAAAGTTTAGAATGGTTGACTAAAGAGGAAGCTGAGAGCATTGCATCAGATTTAAATGTTGATGTTAAAGATGTGCTCCACATGGAAAACAGACTATCATCCAATGATTCATCTTTTGATGCACCGGTCCAAACAGGCAATGATGAAGAAGTAATGTCACCGTCACAATACCTAGAAGATAAAAGGTATGATCCAGAGGTAATTGTTGCAAACGAGCAAGCCGAACAAGTGAATAGAAGTGAATTAGTAGAAGCGTTAAAAATGCTTGATGATAGGAGTAAAGATATACTCCAACGAAGATATTTGTCAGATCAAAAGGCTACACTTCACGATCTTGCTGATGAATATGAAGTTTCAGCTGAAAGAATTAGACAGATAGAAAATACTGCTCTTAAAAAACTAAAATCTTTAATGGTTGATTTTGCATAAATCAATCAAGTAAATGCAGCTTAAGTATCTACCATCCTTTGTGAAAAGGAGGGGTCGCATCACTAAAAGACAATCAAAAGCTCTAGAGCAACTTGATAATTTTTTGGTAACTGATGTTGATGATATATCTGAAGCATTAAAAAATTATTCTTCTTGTCATCTTGAAATTGGTTTTGGAAACGCAAAACATTTGTGCAAAGAAGCTAAATTAAACAAAGATACTCTTTATATAGGCAGTGAAGTCTATTTATCAGGCATCGGCTCATTGTTAGCAGGCATTATCGAAGAGGGAATTCAAAATATTAGAATCTATGATCAAGACATTAGGTTGCTGTTAGACAATAAACCAAAAGAGGTATTTGATAAAGTTGTAATAATTTGTCCTGATCCATGGCCGAAGGAGAAACATCATAAGCGTAGATTAATAAATGATGAATTTCTTTCTATTGTTAAGCGAACGATGAAAAATGATTCCGAGATATATATTTCTACAGATTGGGAGAATTATGCTGAAAGTATTTGTGATTCTTTTGATCGATCAGATTTTGTGATCAAAGAAAATCTAAAAAAGAGAAATGATTTCTCAAAGTTTGAAGAAAGAGGTATCAAAGAGGGAAGAAGAATCTACGAATTCAACTACATTAAAAAATAAGTTTGTTGAATTTGTTCATAAAATCCTTTACTGCAATAGCTCTGTGACTAATTTTATTTTTTATACTTGAATCAATCGATGCCATTGAGCAATCAAAATTATCAGGGTAGAAAATTTTATCGTAACCAAAACCACCATCTCCTGAACTTAATATAGAAACTTTTCCATAAATTTTTCCAAATGATATTAAAGGCATTGGATCATCATAAGCCTCTATTCCAACAAGACAGCATACGTAATAAGCACTTAATTCTTTCACAGAAAGTTTATTTAATTCCTCAATAATTTTATCCCTATTATCCTTATCCGATGCTTTATTACCTGCGTATCTGGCAGAATATATGCCAGGTTGATTATTTAATTTTGGTACAACCAAGCCTGAATCGTCTGCGATAGAATATAAACCTGTTTTAATAGAACCATGTTTAGCTTTTATGAGCGCATTTTCCAAAAAAGATGTCCCGTCCTCTATAGCATCTTCAATATCATAATCTTTAAGAGAAACTACTTTATATTCAGCTAAGAGATTTTCAAATTCTTTGATCTTTCCGTTATTAGAGGTCGCAATTAGAATTTCTTTATTCTTTTTCAAGTAAATAAATTCCCTCAGTTGCAAAAAGATTTGGATATATTTTAGATAGAAGACCTTCTTTCTTATTCTGGTTGATAAAGATCTTATGTTTAATACTGATTGATTCGTCTTCACATAGTTTTTCAAAATCTTGGATAGTGCAAAGATGAATGTTCTCTGTTTCAAACCAGCTTGAAGGTAAATCAGGTGTTACTGGCATTCTGCCCGTTGCAAGATTTAAACGACATCTCCAATATCCTAAATTTGGAAGCGTAACAACACATTGTTTTGAAAAACTAAGCATTTTACCAAGAGCAAGATTAGGATTTCTGAGACATTGAATTGATCTTGCCATAATTGACATATCAAAGTTTGAGGATTCAAATTCATCTAGACCCATATCGATATCTTGCTTCATAACTGGGACACCTTTTTTTATACAACTTATAATTTTTTTGTCATCAATTTCTATGCCATAACCCTGAACATCTTTCTCTTTAATTAAATCTTTAAGCAAGGTACCGTCACCACATCCAAAATCTATAACTTTGCTTTTATTTGGTACCCACTCTTTTATAATTGTTGATATTTTCATGGTCATTTTGATTCAATAAATTCTTTCAAAGTTTTAACATATTTTTCATTTTCAAATAAAAAACTATCATGTCCATGCTCACCACTTAGAACAATGTAAGAAGATTTTACGTTTTGATTAATCGCAGCAATTTGAATGTCTTTTCCTCTTTCAGGTGGATATAACCAATCTGTGTAAAAGCCAACAATAAGAAGTGATGCTTTTACATTTTGAAGATTAGTTTCGAGAGTATTCTTATCTTGAGCAATATCATACCCGTCCATTGCCTTAGTCATAAGGATGTAGCTATTGGCATCGAAATTCTCAGAAAATTTTTCACCCTTGTACTGCAAGTAATTCTCAACCTCGAAATCAACTTTTTTGCTAACTTTTGAGTCTTCTTCTTGAAATCTTCTTCCAAATCTTAAATCCATATGTTTTTCTGATAGGTAAGTAATATGTCCAAGCATTCTTGCTGTTTTTATACCATCCTTTGGTTTAACTTGATTTATAGAATAGTCACCATCCATAAAGTTTGGATCTTTTCTTATCGCCTCTCTTGCTACCTCATTTAATGCAATATTTTGTGTACTTGATTTTGCTGCTGCCGCCAGAATTCCTGCTTTATTAACTGAATCTGGAAATGTAATGGACCATTGTAAGGCTTGCATACCACCTAAGCTTCCACCAATAACTAAGTGCCACTTATTTATTCCTAATTTTTCACTTAACATTTTTTGAGAATTTACCCAATCTAAAACACTTACTTGTGGGAAATCTTTTCCATATATTTTTCCAGTTTGAGGATTTATGCTTGTTGGTCCAGAAGAACCAGAGCAGCCACCAAGATTATTACAGCAAACCACGAAATATTTATCTGTATCAATGGCTTTATCAGATCCAACCAGTTGATCCCACCACCCGATAGACCCATCCTCAGACTTTCCTGCTGCATGATGATTACCAGAAAAAGCATGACACAAAAGAACACCATTTGACTTTGATTTATTCAATTCACCATAGGTTTCAACAATTAATTCAAAACTTTCTAAATGATTTCCTGATTCCAGAGTAATGCCTTCTTCAAACTTTATGAGTTTTGTTTCTGTATTCATACCACGTATCTTAAAAGATCATTCAGAAAGCCGCTTAGAAACTGAATTAAAATAAATATAAATAATGGAGAAAAATCTAAACCACCTGCTGAGGGAATATATTGACGTAAAGGCATTAGGATTTTATCTGAAATTTCAATAACCAAATCGAGGAAGGCATTAGAATTTTTTGGTTGTACCCAACTAAGAATTACGCCACCAATAATTGTAAACAAAACAATTCTTAGGATAATTTGAAGATTTTGAATAACTGCAACCAGAATTAAAACAGAACTGTCGTAGCTGTTTGAATAAAGTAAATATAATGATACAAACTTAATAAGAACAGCTAAAAAGAGAACATTTATCAATTGATTTGAAATTAAGCTTATTTTTGAAATGGGTTTGTATGCCTTTACAAAGATCTTTACGATTGAGTTGTAGTAATCCACTTTAAGGGCGCTAAAGATAAGCAAAAAGATGAACCCATAATTTAGTACACTTAAGAATAGTCCAAGTAATTGATAGCTACTAGAATTCATTTGAAATTTCTTTTGATCTATTTACGGCACTTTGCAAGCCTTTTTTAAAAATTGTATCAAGCTTATTTGATTTAAAATATTCTAAACCAGCCTCAGTAGTTCCCTTTTTTGATGCTACCATTTTTATCAATTCATCTAAATTACTATTATTATTTATTGACATGGCTACTCCCTGAATAAGACTTGTCATCATTTGTTTTACAATTTTCATATCTCCATTGCACATTTTTGAAAGTTCTTTTTCATATACTTTAAGGATATAAAAAAAATAAGCAGGACCACTTCCAATAAGGCCAGTAAATTGATTCATCTTTTGCTCTTTATCTAATTCGATAACAAATCCAACTTGGCTAAATAATTTTTTTACAAACTTGAAATCCCTATCACTAAACGATTTATTAAATAGTGCTGTAATGCCCTGACAAAATCTTGAAGAGGTATTTGGCATTGCTCTCATTAGAGTCGCTATATTATTTGATTCTAAGTATTTTTGAGTTTTTATTCCTGCAACTAAGCTAATTATCTTTGGCTTGTCTTGAAGTTGGATAATTTCATTGTAGGCCTCAAGTGCATCTTTCGGCTTAACCGCAAGCACAAAAACATCTATTTTGGATATATTCTTTTGCTCAGCTTTTTTTATTTTAAGTTTTTTGAGATTTTTTTGATTTGATAAGTTTCTATCAATATATTCAATATTATTTTTATTAAACCCTGAGCTTAATAGGCCCATTATTAATGCCTGAGAAATATTTCCTGCACCATAAAATAGAATTTTTTTCACGTTCTCTTCCCAAAAATTAATTCGCCTATTCTAACCATAGTTGAGCCATACACAATTGCTTCTTCAAAATCATTAGTAGTTCCCATTGATATCTCACTTGCATGAGGATATTTTTTTTGAAGTTTTTTACTTAAATCTATAATTTCTCTCATTTCTGTTTCTCTGTCAGAAGCATTTGCATTTATATCCGGTAAAGCCATAATTCCTCTAAGATTTATATTACTTGCAGACTCAACCAAATCAGCAAGATATAACATTTGATCTGGATTACAACCATTTTTTGTTTTTTCCTTAGATATATTGATTTGAATGAGCCCATTTATAGTTTTATTAAATGTATTACATGCTTCATTAAGTTTAACTATTATTTTTTCTCGATCGAGTGTGTGAATCCAAGACGCGCTATCAGCTATAAGTTTTACTTTATTTGATTGCAATGGCCCAATAAAATGCCAACTTATGATATCTGAATTTAGCAGTTTATTTTTTTCATTTAATTCTTGAGCATAGTTTTCACCAAAATTTTTTATTCCAATATCCATAGCATTTTGAATATTTTCAATACTTTTTCTTTTTGAAACTGCAATAAGTGAAACTTTATTTGCATTTATATTTGCCTGCTGACAGCTTGAATTGATGCTGTTTAGAACATTATTAATATTTTTTTTTATGTCTGTTTGCATAAAGTTCTCAATCTTGGATCAAATCCATTTTTAGTAATTTTTTCTCTAGCATTATTTGCAGCAGACCTATTTTCATATGGGCCAGAGATAACGCTATTTAGGGGCTTTCCAGGAAGTTGGGTACTATACACAATATCAATACTGATATTTTGAATTTCTCCCATTAACATTTTTTCTGCTTCAAGAGCATATTTTTTATTACCGTAAGCACCAATCTGAACAAAGTATTCACAACTAAGCTCACCATCATCATTTGATTCAATTAAAACCGAATCTTCCAATAATGAAGATGGGAAATCAATTGTGACATTGTTAAAAACATCTTCAGGATTTGTTGAGGCAACGTCTGTTTTGAAGAAAAAAAATGAAGTTATTACAAGACATGATGAAATTACCAATAAAATGAAAATTGAGTTTTTGGATATGATATTCGAAGTCTGTCTTGTCGACCTAAAAGCAGATTTCTTTTTAGCTAAATTTCTTTTTTTTGGCTTTCGAGTTGCAAAATCTTTCATAAATTTACATTTTTTGCATTGGGGAAATGCCAATCAAGTTTAGACCATTTGCAATTACTTGCTTAACAGCTGAAAGAGAAGAGATTATAAGTTGTTGATTTTTTGGATCTTCAGTCAGTACATGATTATCATTGTAATAACTATGAAAAAGTTGAGCTAAGTCTTTTAAATAAAAGATTATAAGATGTGGCTGGAGAGTTTTTGCTGACTTTTCTACTACTTGAGGATATTTAGATATCTCATGAATTAATTTATCGCATTTGGTGTAACTATTATCGAGATCAAATTTATTAGCATCTTTTGTCTTATTGCTTTCATAGTATTTTTCTTCCAGAGAAAAGATTCTTGCATACGCATATTGAATATAATAAAAAATATTTTCTTTGTTATCAGATTTAGCCAAATCGATATCAAAGTCAAGATGTTGATCAGATTGTTTTGATAAATAAAAAAATCTAGCTGCATCTGAACCAATTTCTTTAATTAAATCGCCTAATGAATAAAAGTCACCTGATCTTGTTGACATTTTTACCTTAGCTCCATCTTTAAAAAGATTTGCAAATTGAACCAACCTCACATCAAGTTTGTCTTTATTTGATCCAAGTGCTTCGATCGATGCTTCTATTCTTTTAATATATCCATGATGATCGGCACCCCAAATATTAATCAGCTTGTCGAAGCCTCTATCGACTTTGTTTTTATGATATGCGACATCAGTTGCAAAATATGTTGCCTTTCCATTATCTCTAATTAGAACCCTATGCTTATCATCTCCACTTACTTCAGTATTAAGCCAAATTGCTCCATCTTTTTCATATGTTTTGCCACCTTCTTGGAGTTTATTTATTGACTTTGTTAGCTGTGACTTATCATCACTAAGATCTCCTAGCGAGGACTCTTTAAACCAAACATCAAAGTCAACATTAAAGTTTTTTAAATCTTGATTGATATCTTCTAATATATTTTTAAGCGAACAACTTTTTATAAGGTTCCATTCGCTAGGGTACTTTTGTTTTATTGTTTCAATCAAGCTATCAATTTCTTTTTCAGGATCAGTTGGTAGCCCTTTAAAAATAGACTCATCAATATTAAATTTAACTTTTTCATTTTCTTCAATATAGCTACCAATATCTTCAATATATTGACCTTTATATGCATTTGAAGGAAAAAATGAGCCTTCAAACTTTGCCATTTTCATAATCACACTTACAGTCAAAATATCAATTTGTCTTCCTGCATCATTTATGTAGTATTCTTTTTCGACCTCGGAGCCAGTTGCAGTTAATATTCTTGCTATAGCATCTCCGTAGGCAGCTCCTCTTCCATGACCAACATGAAGAGGTCCAGTTGGGTTTGCAGAGACAAATTCAATTTGTACTTTTTTTCCTTCTCCAATCAAAGACCTTCCATACTTTTCTCCAACTGAATTTATGTTTTTAATTGTTGATAAAAAATCTTCTCTTTTTAGTGTAATATTTATGAAGCCTGGGCCTGCTGATTCAACTTTTTCAAAAATATTAAGATTATTTAATTTCTCAACAAGTGTTGTAGAAAGTTCTTTTGGATTTAATTTTAAATTACTGGCCAAAACCATACATATATTGGAAGTGTAATGACCATTTTTTAGATCTTCAGTTATTGAAGAGGCATATCTATTTCTAATTTTGTTCAGCGAATCTTCATCAACACTCTCAATAGAATCAATGAAGCTGGCTATTTCGTTATTAATTAAATCAATCAAGTTTTAGCTCTCCCAACATAAGACATATCTCTAGTATCGACTTTAATAGCTTCATTTTCATTAATAAAGAGGGGTACTTGAATATGCACACCGGTTTCGAGAGTTGCAGTTTTAGTTGCTCCAGAGACGGTATCGCCTTTGACACCCGGTTCAGCGCTGGAAACTAGCAATTCAACTATAACAGGAGGAGTCACAACAATTGGTTGATCATTCCATAAAATAATTTCACATATCTCTTGTCCTACTAACCATTTTTTCGCATCATCCATTTGAGACGATTTAACCTCAATTTGCTCATATGTGTTGGTGTCCATAAAATGCCAAGACTCATTATCATGATATAAAAACTCCATTTCTTTATGACTAATATCTGCTGCTTCAACACTCTCACCAGATTTGAATGTTTTATCGTTCGTATTGCCAGTAATTAAATTTTTATACTTAATCCTCATAACTGCTTGCCCTTTACCGGGCTTATGGAATTCATGCTCAACAATACTGCATGGGGCATTATCAATAATTAACTTTGTACCGTTTTTAAATTGATTAGTTGATATTTTCATAATAAATTTAATTTATATGTTATTTTAATAGCGAGGTATCAGATATGAAATCATTTTTAAATATTTTATTTGCAGCAATAGCGTTCTCTTTCACAATGACAATTGCTTATTTAGCGAAAAGTGACATAGTTATGCAAGCTGTTATGCTTGCATTTTTGATCCAATGGGTAGCGTATATTCCAGCATATATTTTCCAGACTGAAAAATTTTATGATCTAACGGGCTCATTATCATATTTGACCGTCATTTGGTTTGTTTTCTTCTCGTCAAATAATTTAAGTGGACTAAATATACAGAATTTAATTGTTGTAACACTAATATCTATTTGGGCAATCAGGCTTGGTACTTTCTTGTTTGGAAGAATCCACAAAGATGGTGAGGATAAAAGATTCAGAACAATAAAAACGTCAGCCTCTCAGTTTTTTATGACATGGACTTTACAAGGCATGTGGGTTTCTATTTGCACAATGTGCGCAATAACAGCTATATCAAGCTCTCAAGGGATTATTGCAAATGCTTTATTTTATCTTGGATTGGCATTTTTTATTGTAGGTTTTGCTATTGAGGTTGTTTCTGATCAGCAAAAATCTGCATTTAGAGCAGTACCTGAAAATAAAGAAAAATTTATTACTTCTGGTTTATGGTCAAAATCGCAACATCCTAACTATTTTGGAGAAATTTTGTTATGGTCAGCAATTGCTCTTCTATCTATCTCCTCTCTAAATGGAACACAATATTTAACCTTGATATCACCTATATTTACCTATGTTTTACTTGTTTACATTAGTGGAGTTCGGATGCTTGATGATATGGGTAATAAAAAATGGGGTCATTTAGAAGAATATAAAGAATACAAAAGAAATACACCAACTTTGTTTTTAAAACTTTAAATTTAGAGATAAATTGCTATAACTATTATCTATAGATAAAATAGTTAATAAATTAGTTTGAATTATTCGATTATTTCGTGTAATCGATTATTGTTTAAATTGTTCAAATAATTTTGTTTATTAGGCTAGGACTGTTAATATTAGCAGACTTTAGGGAGTACATAATGCTTATATTTATGAAGAAATTATCTTTACCAATACTCTTCGGCTTCAGTATTGTTTCATACTCAAATGAGTTAATTGAAATTAATATGGAAAGTGTTCTCGAAGTTGGTAGAGAAAATCAGGAACTATCTGCATCATCTCAAGATGCAATAGATCAAACAGAAAGACAAACAGATAAAATCGTTAATGAGTACAAAGTTGTATCTAAACAAGTTGAAGGATTAAAACTTTATAATGCTCAAAAAAGAATTCAGATTCAGGCTCAACTTGATCTAATGGATAAATTAGATGAACAGCTTGTTCAGGTAGTTGTTATGCAGAGACAAATACCACCTTTAGCTCAAAAAATGTTGGATACTCTTGAAACTTTTATTAAGTTAGATACTCCTTTTAGAATAGAAGAAAGAAGAGGTCGAGTTGATCTTGTAAGGTCGTCATTATCTAAGCCAAAAGTTACTGCTTCCGAGCAGGTACGACAGGTTCTAGAAGCTTACAATATTGAAGCAGAATACGGAAGAAAGATTGACACCTACGAAGATAAGTTAGCTGATGGAACTGTTGTAAACATTCTTGTAATTGGAAGAATTGGTATGTTCTATCAAACAAAAGATGAAAGATCTAGTGGACGTTGGAATAATGAAACAGGAACATGGGAAGAGCTCTCAGGTTCATATAGAAAGCCCATAAGAGACGGAATTAGAATGGCTAAAAAATTAGCACCAACAGATATGTTGCTGATGCCTGTTGTTAAGGGAGAGCTATAATGAAAAATTATTATCTATACATTCTATTTTTATTAGCTATATCTTTTAACACATCTCTGTTTGCTCAAGATTCTGAAGAAGATGCAGTTGAAGTATCTACTGTAGAGCAATTACTGATGCTCGTAAAAGAAGGTAAAACTAAAGAACAATCAGAAAATTCAAAGAGAGAAGCTAAATTTATGGCTGAGAAAAATAATCAAGCCGCTATATTAGCTGCAGAAAAAAGAGAGCTTGCGAGACAAGAAAGAATTGCAGATCAGTTAGAAGCTGAATATAAGAAAAATGAAGATATTCTGAGAGTCAAAGAGGAGGCTTATCAGAAAGAACTTGGATCTTTGGTGGAGCTTTTTGGACATTTACAAAGCTCAGCTGGAGAAGCTGCGGTTCAATTCTCAGGCTCCCTTACTAGTCCACAATACGGTATTGAGAGAGTTAAATTTCTGAATGAATTAACTGCGAAGATGTCAGAGACAACTGAGCTTCCCACAATCAGAGAAATTGAGGGTCTTTGGTTTGAACTTCAAAGAGAGATGGCTGCGAGTGGTCAGGTTGTGTCCTTTGAAACTTCAGTTATAGATGTAGATGGAGAAACTACCACATGTAATGTAACCAGAGTAGGTTTATTTAATGCTGTGTGTGATGGAAAATATCTAGAATATGTTTCTTCTGGGGAATATGCCTTTTTACCAAGACAGCCTGCAGGAAGATTCACTAAAACTGCTAAAAATATTGGCAGAGCCGAAGCTGGTGAAGAAGTTAGGTTTGGTGTAGATCCTACTGGCCCTACTGGAGGAAGCCTTTTAGCAAATTTAATTCAAACACCTTCAATTGCAGAAAGAGCACAACAAGGCAGACAAGTTGGATATGCAATTATCACAGTCGGTTTGATTGGTATTGGTATAGCATTTTGGAAATTATGGAGCCTATTTGTTTTAGGTAAAGCTGTCAGATCTCAAGCTGGATCAAAAGTTCTTGATGTTAGAAATCCATTAGGAAGAGTTCTAAAAGTTGGTGAAGAGAACTTTAATAAGGATATCGATACACTCGAACTTAAGCTAGCAGAAGCTATTATGGCTGAAAGACCTTCTATAGAAAGAGGTATTGGAGCAGTTAGAATTATTTCAGTAGTTGCGCCGTTAGCAGGTCTTCTAGGAACTGTAACAGGTATGATTGTTACATTCCAAATGATTACTTTGTATGGCACAGGCGATCCAAAACTAATGGCAGGTGGTATATCTCAAGCTCTTGTTACAACAGTTCTTGGCTTACTAGTTGCAATTCCTACAACACTATTACATTCTTTCACTGCATCATCTGCAAAAGGAATTATTGGTGTTCTGGAAGAACAGAGTACTGGTATTTTAGCTGAACGTGCTGAAACGAAATAATAAGTAGTATGTTATTTGCCATAACAGAAGCATTTTCATCAATTAGAGATTTCATGGAAGCTGGTGGAAGTGTTCTTTGGTTAATTGCAATTTTAGTTTTCTTCATGTGGGCTATGATCTTTGAAAGAATATGGTATTTCTCACATGGACATGAATTCTATGTTAAGGATCTTGCTAGTGAGTGGAATAACCGTGCGGATAAGAAATCATGGCACGCTCTACAGATAAGAGAAAAAATGTTATCGCAGGCAAAGGCAGAAATTAATAAAAATCTTACTATTATCCAAACTTGTGTAGTTCTAGCTCCTTTGTTTGGTTTGTTAGGAACTGTTACTGGAATGATAGAAGTTTTTCAAGTCATGGCTTTCAATGGTGGCGGCGATGCAAGAGCGATGGCTGGAGGTGTATCAAAAGCAACTCTACCTACCATGGCAGGTATGGTTGTGGCCTTGTCTGGTGTTTTTGCTAGTATTTACCTAGGAAGCGCATCTGACAGACATACAAATGATTTAAGAGAATTGATAAAAAGAGAATTATAGGAGACAAATATGAGAAGAAATGCAATAAGCACTGCTGTTAAAGATGAAGAAAGCGAAATAAATTTAACACCTATGCTTGATGTTGTTTTCATCATGCTTATATTCTTTATCGTTACTGCAAATTTTATTAAAGAACCAGGATTAGAAATTAATAGACCTGATTCAGACACTGCTGAAACCCAAGAAAATGCTGCTATTTTAATTGCAATTGGTGCAAATGATGAGGTTTGGATGGATGGAAGAAGAATTGATGTTAGACAAGTAAAAGCTAATGTTGTAAAAATGCTTGCTGATAATCCACAAGGGTCTGTTGTAATACAAGCTGATGAAAAAGCTGTTGCTGACACTATTATCAAGGTTATGGATGGTGCTCGTGAGGCAGGAGTTAACGCTATATCATTGGCATCTGAGCCCAAATAGATAATGAATCAAGTTCTCGCTGCAATAAATTCTGTTACGAAGCCTATTCATGAAATATATGTAAAGGCATTCAATGCAAATAAGTATGCAGCAGGCATAGGCTTCTCATCTGCGATCACATTAGCCTTATTTTTTGTAATGGTCATTTTAATTTCATTAGGCGATACTGGAATGAAAGAAGATACATCTGTAAAACTCGCAGATATTGTTATGCCTGATCGAGAGATAGATACTTTTATGACAGAAGTAGAAAAACCTGACAAGCCAGAAGAGCAACCAGAAGACATAGCTCAACCAGAGCTAGACTTAGCACCACTTACAGGAATTGATGTTTCGATTGCAAAACCAAAACCTAATTTTAAAGCTGGCGGATCCTTCTTTAGAGATGGTGAATATATCCCATTGTTTAAAGTGGTTCCAATATATCCAAGAAGAGCACAAGAGCGTGGAACTATGGGTTATGCATTAGTTGAATTTACCATAACTGATACAGGAAGCGTCGAAAATGCTCAAACTATTGAAGGTTATTGTTCAAGCAAAAGACCTGATGATCCTGAAGTGCAATTTAGACCATGCTCTATGTTTAATAGTGCTTCTGCAAGAGCTGCTTTAAAATTGAAATATAAGCCTAAAATTGTTGATGGTAGAGCAGTTCCGGTAGATGGCGTGTTGCATCGATTTACGTATATACTAGACGATAGTTAATTATGAAAAAGGATTTAGTAAAATATATTTTTTCGCTTTTTGCAGTTTGTATTGGTTTACTGTCTAATGATATAGCTGCACAACAAACAAAAGCTTCTGGTAATTCTGACAACCTAAACTTAGCACCTACAAGAAAATACAAAAAGGCTAGAGCATTACAATCTAGCACTGCAAAAAAAATGGCAAAAGTTTATGAGGCTCTAGAAGAGGTTGATGAGAAAGGCGAACCTGCTCCAGACATGGAAACTGTGGTATCTATATTAACTGAGCTAAAAAATAATAGAGACGAGCTTAAAAGTTATGATCGTTCGGTAATGTGGAACGCATGGGCTTATGTATATTTTAGTGATGGAGACTATTCAAAAGCTCTCTCTGCTTATTCAAACCTTATAAATGAGCCAGACGTTACTATTGGTCTTAGAGTTGGAGCATTACTTTCTATGGGCCAAATTCATTTAGTTCAAGAAAGATACAGTCAAGGTATTGCATATATTCTTCAATGGATGAAAGAAGTTGAAACTGTTACCGCTCAATCATGGGCTTTGTTAGGACAGGCATACTTCTCAACTGAAGATTACAGGAAATCATTATCATCCATGGAGAAAGCTATCTCGCTTGCTGAAGAAGAGGGCTATAAGCCTAGAGAGAATTGGTATGTGATAATGGCAGCAAACATTAATGAGTTAAAAAGTGAAATTGGTGAAAAAGAATCGCTTCTAAGACAAATAGATATTTATGAAATCCTTGTTAATCTTTATCCGAAAAAAACATACTTCATTCAATTAGGTGGATCATATGGTCAGCTAGGAAGAGAAAGAGACTATATGATTACTCTTAAAGCAGCTCATGCAAAAGACTTTTTAGACAAAGAATCTGAATATCTTGCATTGGCTCAGCTGCTTTTGCTAAATAAAAATCCATATTGGGCAGCTGAGGTATTGGTATCTGGTCAAAAAAAGATGGTTACAATTGTTGATGAAAAAACAGAAGAAGAAAAAATTGTACCAGTTGTTAAGGATACAGAAAAAAACTTAAAGCTTCTTGCTGACTCTTGGAGAATGGCTCAAGAAGTTGATAAAGCTATTCCAATACTAGAAAAATCAGCAAAAATGTCTAAAGATGGAGAATCATATGTGATTCTTGGAAATCTTTACTTATCTGAAGATAGGGTTGATGAAGCAGTTGATGCAATTAAGAAAGGACTTGAAAAAGGTAAAATCAAGAATATGTCTCAGGTATATCTAACTTTAGGCCAGGCATATTTTGAATTACAGGAGTTTGATGAGGCAAAGAAAAACTTCAGGATTGCCGCAAGAGATAAGAAAAAGAAAATTAAAACACAAGCAAACAATTGGATTAAATATACTGAAAATGAAGAGATTCGTGTTAAAAATCTTGCCTTGAGAAGAGATTTTATCCAGAACTCAAGTTCAACTTAATTTTTTTCAAACACCTCAACAACAAAATCAAATTCGTTTTCATTATCTTTTAAATACTTCTCACTGCTAATTTTATTCCAGTTCAAAAGATCAATTTCAGGATAGAAAATATCGCCATCTATCTCACAATCGACTCTTGTAAGAACAAGCTTATTTACAATATCTAGAGTATCGTTAAAAAGAAAACCACCACCGATAATGACTATTTCATTTTTATCAAGAGTTTCACAATTTTCTTTTGCTTTATTAAGTGCAGAGTTTAAATCTGAGAAGACTTCAGCGCCCTCTATGCTTTGAATAGTTTTTGAAACTATAATATTTGTTCTATTTGGTAGAGGTCTTCCAATTGATTCGAATGTTTTTCTCCCCATAATTAAGATCTTATTTGTTGTATATTCTCTAAAATGTTTAAGATCGGTTTTTAAATTCCATGGCAAATCATTATCTTTACCAATAACTCTATTATTTGATAAAGCAACAACGTGAGAGATTATAGTTTTCATACTGCCATCTTTGCTTTTATTGGTGGATGATGATCATAATTTTCAAGGATAAAATCATCAACCTTGCAATTCTTGATATCTTCAAATGAATTTAGCTTTGGCATTCTTAAGGTTGGCAGAGGTTTTGGCTCTCTAGAAATTTGCTCTTTTACTTGCTCAATTGAGTTTAAATATATATGAGCATCTCCAAAAGAATGAATAAATCTTTTTGGTTTCAAGTTAAGTATTTCACCAAATATACATAGTAATAGGGCATAGCTTGCAATGTTAAAGGGCACGCCCAGAAACATATCTGCACTTCTTTGATACATATGACAGCTGATTGATTTATTACTTATATAAAATTGAGACATTACATGACATGGAGGCAATGCCATTTTATCAATCTCACTAACATTCCAAGCTGATAAAATATGACGCCTGCTATCTGGATTTTCCTTTAAATTACGAAGAAGATCTTTAATCTGATCTTTTCCAGACCAATCCCGCCATTGAACACCGTAGACTGGTCCAAGTATTTTTTCAGTTTCAGAATTTGTGTATCCTAATTCTTTACCTTGATTATCAGCATTATCTGTCCAAATTGTAGAAAATTTTTCTAAATCTTTAAGCTCAGACCTATCTTTATTGAATCTAATTTCAGCTAAGCGCCTTTCGTCATCTGAGCCTTCTAGAAACCATAACAGCTCAGATACAACACCTTTCCATGCCAATGATTTAGTAGTAACTGCTGGGAATCCATGCTCTAAATTAAACTCTAACTGATGACCAAATGAAGAAATAGTACCTGTGTTTGTTCTATCTTCTTTTTCATCACCATTTTCAATAATGTATTTAAGAAGGTCTAAATATGCTTTCATGCAGTTTTCCTTGAGTAAATAAACATAAAAATACCAATAACAATCATCGGTATGCATAAAATTTGACCCATGCTAAGTGAATCAAATGCAACATAACCGATATGAGCATCAGGTTGTCTATAATACTCAATTATAAATCTAATAAGTCCATAAAAAATTAAAAAACAAGAAGAAATTATTCCATTGATTTTTGTTAGTTTATTTACTGTCATCAAAATAACGAAAAGTAATATACCTTCGCCAAAACTTTCATATAGTTGAGAAGGATGCCTTAAAAGACCAAATGGATCTGTAGGAAATATAAAACCCCATTCAGAATCTGTAGGCCTTCCATAAAGTTCACCATTTAGAAAATTTCCTATTCTCACTAGACCAAGTCCAATAGGCATTGACAAAGCAACTCCATCGATAAGTCTTAAAAATTCAATATTTTTTCTTTTAGAGAATACGAATAAACTTATAACAACACCCATTAAGCCTCCATGAAAACTAAGACCACCTTGCCATATATAAAATAGAGATAACGGATTATTTATTAGTTGATCTGTTCCATAAAAAAACATGTATCCAATTCTTCCGCCAAATACAGCTCCAAAAAATAGACCATATAAAAAGACCATATCATTTACTTCGTCTTTGTTTAGACCCAGTTCTTTGATTATTTTGTGTCTTGATAGAAACATATAAATAAGAACAGCTGAAAGCAACCAAGTGACTGCGTAGTATTGAATCTTTAATGGACCAATTTCAACCAGAGAAGGATTATTAAAAAAATCAGAGAGTTCAAAAATCATATTACAAACATATATATAGAAACAACAAAAAACCATCCAGCCATCAACATTCTCAACACTTCTTGAGATAAATAATGTGCTAGTTCAGCGCCATATCTTGCAGCAAATATACTTGTTATCGACACACCAAAAACTGCAGGCACATAGACATAACCAAGACTAAAATTTGGCATAAGAGGCGAGTCAATTCCAGCAAAAATATATCCTAGAGTTCCAAATATTGCTATTGGGACTCCACACGCTGCCGATGTGCCAATTGAAGATGTTAGATTTAGTCCTGAGCCTTTAAAATAAGGAACTGAGAATGTCCCACCACCAATACCAAGAATTGATGACAAAAATCCTATTCCAGATCCAACAAATACAGATTTAGACTTAAATTTGAATATTTTTTGTATGATATTTTTATCAAATAATATATCCATGCCAACTAAAAGTATGAAAGTAGCGATTGATAACTTCAAAATTAGTCCATCAACTTGGACTGCGAACATTGCTCCAGCAAAAGCTCCAAAAACTATTCCAGTTGCAACAGGCTTAAAATGCAATAGATTAACAGAGCCTTTATTATTATGAGTAACAGCTGAAGAAATGCTTGTAAAAATTATACAACCTATAGATGTTCCTATTGCAAGCTGAACAATGATTTCACTATTAAATCCTAAGTTCATGAAAGTTCCAATTAGAACCGGCACCATAATTAGACCACCACCAATTCCAAACATTCCTGCAAGAAGGCCTGCAAGAATACCAAAAGTACAAAATATTAATATTTCTTCAAACATTGCTAAACTCTTTGCAGAAAGAATATCTTAATTTATTCAATGCTTCTCTATAGACCTCTTCTTTAAATGACACAATGACACTTAAAGGGTACCAATAAGGTACCCAATTAAAGTCATCAAATTCATTATCAGGATCATGCTCAAAAGTAATGTTGACATCTTTTTTGAGTTTGAATAAAAACCATTTTTGTTTTTGACCTTTAAAATTATTATTTACAATTTTTCTTCTTCTGCTTTTTTTAGGAATTTCATATTTTAGCCAATCATCCAATGAGTGAATCAGCTTAACGTTTTTGTAATCAATACCAACTTCTTCAAAAAGTTCTCTCTTTGCAGCTTTTATCGGCACTTCATTAAAGTCAATTCCACCTTGAGGAAACTGCCAACTATTCATACCCTTTCTTTTACACAAAAGAAGTTTACCTTTGCTGTTAGCTATAATTAGACCCACGTTCAATCTGTAACCTTTTTCTTTCATAAACTAGATTTTATTTATAGCTTTATTAATTAAATATACAAAAATTAGAGACGTTATTACTAATATCAGACTTGGGCTTGAAGCCAGTACCCATTGTCCTTCGCTAGTAAAGTTATAAATTTTTGTTGAAAGAGTATCAAATCCCACTGGTCGCAATAATAATGTTGCGGGTTGTTCTTTGACACATTCTATAAAAACAATCAAAAGACCTAAATAAGTTGCAGATTGCATTTGTGGAAAGTAAAACATTTTCAAAGCTTTAATTGAGCCAACATTGTAAGTTGATAATGCTTTTTCAGAAGAATCGCTAATATTTGCAAGTGAGGCCGACAAATAATTATATGCAGGCGTCATAAATCTGAGCGACAAACAAAAAACTAATCCTAAAAGACCGAAGGAAGTAATAGAGATATTAAAAAAATATCCAAAGGAAACTAATAGACCAGCAGCTAAAACTGATCCTGGGATAGCATAACCAGAAGTAGCTAAATCTATAGTAAATCTCAATTTTTTTTCATCTCTATACGAAAGAGCAAGCGTGATACCAAAGAAAACTGTTAAAACTGAAGCTAGAACCCCCAAAGTGACAGAATTAAATAATAAATTTAGATTTTCAAAACTAATTAGATTATTTAATTGCAGATTCCATATTATTAACTGGATTAGCGGAATAATGAACACAATCATAAATAACAAGAAACATACTATAGACGCAACATAACTATAAAAATTATTTAAATTAATTTTTACGAAAGTTTCAGATGTTTTTGAAGCAAGGTTACTAGCTCCAAAATATTTAGTAATGCCAATAATGACTAGAACAAAAAGTAATAAAAATCCTGCCAATCTTGCAGCCGAAAAGTAGCTCTGATATCCAAACCATGCATTATAGATTCCAACTGTAAATGTTTCTATTCTTAGTGTTGAAACACCTCCAAAGTCAGCAATAGTCTCAAATATTATAAGTGCCATTCCTGCAATTATGGCAGGCATCATTGATGGAATAATCACTTTAAATATCGAAGTAATATTATTATTCCCAAGTGTTTTTGATGCTTTAAATAAATTTATCCCAGTAGAAAGTAGTTGGACTTTTAATAATAGAAATATGTAAGGAAATAAAGCCATTGACATTATTATTGAGGCACCAAAAAGATTCTTAATTGATGGCAATATGATATTAAGGTCTCTCAAGAAAGATGCAACAGGACTTGAGTATTCAAATATACCTACAAATATAAAAGCATATACATATGCTGGAAATGCTATTGAAAGACTTAGACCCCAGCTAAAAAATTTACTTCCAGGAAAATTATAAAAAGTTACTAAGATTGCTAATGGAACAGCAATAAGACAAGAAATTAAAGCTGTTAGTAAAGATAATAAAAATGTATTTCTAAAAAGTCCTAATAAATAACTATTAGTGAGGTATTCAATTTCTGTACCTTTAAAAAAGGATAAAAAGATAAATGAAGTAAAGAAAAGCACTGATATCAAAAGCCAAGGCAAAGATACATATTTCCAAATTTTTAAAGTTAGCATTATTTTTCTTCATCCAAACTTTCTGCGCCTTTCTCAAGTTTATTCCCAAGAACATTAATTCTTGTTTGAAGACTATGAACATCTTTTATAGCACCATCTAATCTTTTTATTACTGAGTTTGTGTTTGCATCAAAATTAGAAAATTCTTTCTGGATTCCTCTTACTACTGAGGCAACCTTGCTGGCAGTTTCATTTAGTTTTAGGTAGTGATGTCCAGTCCTGACCATGTCTAAAAAAGCTGCAAGTGTGTTGGGTCCCATGATGAGAGTTTTAAAGTCAGTAAAACTATCTTCTCTGAGATTTTCAATTTGATTTATCAGATCAATTAGCTTTTCAGATGGGATGTACAGAACAACATAATTAGATGTTTTGTTTGTTAATAAGTATTTAGCTGAGATATCTTTTGCATCATTCAACACCTCAGTTTTTAAATTTCCAAGTATTTTTTTTCTTTCTGTTCCTGTTGATGCGTTTTGATAATTTTGATATTGACCAGCATAAAATTTTGAGTCAATAGGAACAATAATTCCTTCAGCTGAGGTAACTGCGCAGTCTACAAGATCTCGTGAGTCTGGATTTATTTGATGCTGAAATTCATAGCTATCACTTGGCATGATGTCTCTTACAATAGACTCTAGATTCCATTCACCCAATCTTCCTGTAGTTACGTTACCTCCAAGAAATCTATTTAATTCATTCAATGGCGTTGTTACAGAAGCTAAATCTAATTCAATCTTATTTATATCATTTGAAACTTCACTTAATTTGGTTTCTAAATTTTTATTGCCACCAGAATCAGCTATGTCTTTTTGTCTGATGCTCAATAGAAGATAAATCAAGATGCCTAATATTAGAACTAAAGATATAAATATTAAGTAATTGATCATGATGTTAGTATAAAATGTCATTAATATTATGCATCAGGAAACTATAAAAAGGTTTAACTCATTAAAAGAAAAGGGACTATCCATTGACATCACTCGAGGAAAGCCTGATAAAGACCAGTTAGATTTATCTAATGGACTAATAGATATTTCAATTCCTACCTTATCTGATGATGGCGCTGATCTAAGAAATTATGGTGAACCCTTCGGCATAATTGAAGCAAGGAAATTGGGCTCTGAACTTTTAAATGCTCCAGTTGAAAACGTTCTTGCATGTGAACAATCAAGCCTTTTACTAACTTACCAGACGGTTCTAGCAAACTTTCTTTTTGCTGAGCCTAATCCATGGAAAAATATCAATAATCCTAAGTTTATATGTCCTGTGCCTGGATTTGATAGACATTTTATGATGTTAGGTGATTTTGGTATTGATGCTATTCCTGTTCCGTTGACAGATGAAGGTATTGACCTTGAAGCATTTACAGATGTTTTGAAAGAGGAAAACGTAGTTGGAATGTTATGTGTTCCAAGACATTCAAATCCATCTGGCGAAATATATTCTGATGAAAACTTATTAGAAGCATTTAAAATTGGGTCCAGTTATTCAAAAAAATTTCTATTCTTATTTGATCATGCTTATCTTATTCACGATTTTCTTCCTTCTAAATCTCAAAGACCTTTGTGGGAATTGGCCATAGAGGCTGGTGTTGAAAATCAAACTGTTATTACAACCTCTTTCTCAAAAGTAACCTTTGGTGGAGGAGGTATCTCTTTTCTCGCGACAGCAGGCCACTCACTTGATCTTATAAAAAAGGTAAGAACTACAATGATCATATGTCCAGATAAATTAAATCAAAAAAGACATGTTGAGTTTTTTAAAGATGTGAAGTCTGTTCATGAGCATATGAAGAAACATGCAGATTTAGTCCGTCCAAAATTTGAGCTGGCATATTCATTTCTAGAAGCATTGCCGGAAGAATGTGGAACTTTTTCGAGACCAACAGGCGGATACTTTATAACGTATTCAACCTCAAAACCTATTGCAACAAGAGTTGTTGCATTATGTAAAGAGCTTGGAGTATTAATTACACCAGCAGGATCAACCTTTCCTAAAAATTATGATCCTAATGACAGTGTTATTAGATTGGCTCCTACGTTTGTTGAGGCAGGCGATCTTTCTGATGCAATGGATGTTTTTGTAACTGCAGTTTTAGTTGCTCATTACGAGCTTGAGATCTAATTTTTAGCTTTATCATAAGGGACATATGATGTCCCATTAAAACGTGAAAAAATTTTTTTAATATCAGGATGATTGGCCGGAATACCTGAATTATCAATATTTAAATTTTGCTCTGATACATAAGCAATGTAGAAAATTTCTTCATTCTCTGCAAAAAGATGATAGAAAGGTTGTTCTTTCTTTGGCCTAAAATCTTTTGGTATTGAGTTATACCATTCTTCAGTATTATTAAAAGTTGGATCCAGATCAAAAATGACGCCTCTAAAATTTAGAAACTTATGTTTTACCACATCACCTATTGAAAACTTTGCTTCTATTAGTTCTTGCATTATATTTATACAGTAAACCATTAAAGGAAAAATGTCATGGAAGAAGAAATAATTGTGTTAACAACATACGATATTTCAAATGTAGAAATTGAAAAACATCTTGGAATTGTTCAGGGCAGCACAGTAAGGGCAAGAAATTTTGGATCTGACATGCTAGCAAACCTGAAAAGTGTTGTCGGTGGGGAGCTAGTTAGTTATTCAAAATTATTGTCTACCTCTAGAGAGCAAGCTTATGAGCGTATGATTCAAGATGCAAAATCGAAAGGAGCCGATGCAGTCATAGGATTCAGATATCAAACATCAACTGTTGCTGCTGGTGCATCTGAAATTTTAGCGTATGGGACAGGCGTAAAAATTAAAAAGGAATAGATATGAATAAAACTGAAAAAATTGCATTTAGAGAGGCAATAATCGTTGTAATGATGGGGGCAGTTATTAATTTTCCTCTTCAAACCTACTTGCTATGGTTAACAATTGATAGCTGGCAATGGTCGGATCCTTTAAAAATATCGATATTTATTCAAGTAATAATTACGATAGTCGCTCTTATTCGGGTTTACGCAATAAGGATGAGGTTCCAAAGAGGAAAATTTTAATTATCTTTAGCTTTTCCTTTTTTCATGGCCTTTTTTTTATCTGCCATCATTCTCATTTTTACTCTTTTATTAATCATGTCTTTACACCAGACGTCATAAATTGTTGAGTAATTAGCAGCTAAATCCGCCAACACCGCTACTTCCATCCAACTTTCTTCGTCATCTGGATCCATTTCAATTTTTTTCCAAACAGAATCACTAAGCTCTAGAAGACCACCGACGCCGTCTTTAGTTTCCTTGCAATCTTTGAAGCTCAGGAGATGATTTGGGTGATTTGCAAATTTTTCTTTAGCATTTTTTACTGCATTATCATGATCGTCAGCGCTTATAAATAATGATAAAAAACCTATTGATGTGAGTAATAATATTTTCATTTCTACCTCTAAATTAAGTTTATCTTTTAAGAGTATAACTTTTTTTAAAAAGTTCCAAAATTAGCTTTACTTTATACTTTAAGTATTCATAATGCTCCGATATTTATACTAATGAGCACAATTCTAAATGCTCATCAGTATGAATATGCTAGATACGATCCAATTATTGAGTGTTTTTTTTGGTACTTTGATTGCCGCACCACTTATTGTGTCCAAAAAAGCTAAGAAAAGATTATATGGATTAATGGCTGTAATTACAGGAAGTTTTTTTGCAATCATAGTTCAACTGTATCTAGGACTATATTATTTTGTTTTTGCAAATTCTTTTTGGTTACTAAATGCTCTTAATGGAATTAAAAAAATAAGAAAAGAACAAAGAAGAAAAATTAATGAGCTTTGAAATCATTAAAAGTTAAGTATCGAGCTCCATATTCCTTATCATTCATTTTATCTACAATACATTTCGCAACTTTGGAAGCATCAACATTCTTGAATTTTTTAAAAGGCCCAATAAGGAGTAATCCAAAAAAATTTGTTATAAATTCAAAAACAAAAATTACGTAGGATATTGATTCATTTTTTCTTTCTCCAAGAAGATGTCCTGGCTGAGCAATTACAGTTTTATTGAAATTCATTGAAATGATTTCTTCCTCTGTTTTACCCTTTACAGCTAGATAAGTATTCTTAGAATTTTTATTTGCTCCAACTGCAGAAATGAGACCAATCGACTTGGCTCCATTATTTTTGGCATATCTTGCAGCTTTCTTAATATATTCAAGATCAACTTTTTTAAAATTATTTCTGTCCTCTTTTTTAATGTAAAGCAATTCTAGTAATGAAAGTTTTTTTCCTATCGCAATATAAACTTCATCATAATTATACTCACCTTGCCTCTCATCAATGCCATCAAAATTAGTAATGATTTGTTTAAGATTTGATTTATGATTAAGTTTTTTTCTTGATAAAAGAGTAATTTTAGAATTCCCATCATCTATTAAATTTAAAATCTTACCTCCAACAAAGCCGGTAGCTCCAACTAAGAGAATACTTTTACTCATTTATAATATTTTCAATCAAAATAATAAGATCATCTATGGCTTTTGACCCATCAATTGAGCCTTGAGAAAATTTTTCATAAAGAGGCCTTCTTTCTTCAAAAACTTCGGCAATTGTCATACCTTCTGGAACTGCGAGCCCGCGCTCCTGACCAACACCTATTCTTTCAATAACCACATCTAGTGGCGTATCAATATAAATTACTTTTGAGAAAGACATGAGATGATTCATAGATATGCTTGAATATACTGCACTTCCTCCAGTAGAAATAATTTGAGATGTCTTATCAAGACCAAGAATAGCTTTTTCTTCAGCAGACCTTACAAACTTATAGCCAAACTTCTTCTTCACATGCTCTAAAGTCATGTTGTACTCACTTTCAATCAGATTGTCTGTGTCAACAAAATTAAGATTATGCTTTTCTGAAAAAGCTTTACCTAAAGTAGATTTGCCACATCCAGCCATACCTATAAAACTTATATTATTCATTTTTAAACGACGTTGGGAGAGTTTTATGTTTTTTAAGATTATCATTAATCTCAAACCATGAGGCCATTGATCCAACAAAGACATGATGAGCTTTTGGTAATTTAGGATTTCCACTTAGGGCGCCAACTGAAACGTAATATTTATCTGGCTTACTCCCATCAAAGAACATAATATTTGAACCACAATTCTCACAAAATAATCTCTTGCATAATTCAGATGAAGAATAAGATTTAATATTTTTTTTACCTGAGTTGTACTTAAAAGAAGAACTATCTACTTCGATAAAACTCCCAAATGCTGAACCATGTGATCTTCGGCATTGTGAGCAATGACAATGTGAAAAGTATTTAATTTCTTGATTTATTTCAAATGAAACTTTTTTACATTCACAATTACCTTTTAGTTTAACCATTATTTGCATACTCCAGATTAGCTTTTATAAGTTCATGCGTTATTTCTGCTTCAAAAGCACTATGACCAGAAGAGGGCGCGACGATTAACTCCGCTTCAGGCCAATTGCGTGATAACTCCCATGCTGTCTCCATTGGACATACAATGTCGTATCTTCCTTGGATAATTTTTGTAGGTATATTACGAATCTTATCAATTGATTCAATGCAAATAAGTTGATTTTCGTCTTTCAAGAAACCTTTATTAATAAAATAGTGATTCTCTATTAGTGCAAATGCTAAAGCAAATTTAGATTCAGAATAGGATGAAACCATTTCAGGTTTATGGCTCAGCGTGCTTACAGATCCTTCCCATTTAGACCAAGCCACTGCAGCTTCCATTTTCTTTTTCTCATCACTTCCTGTAAAAATTTTGTAGTATGCATCCATCAAATCATGTCTATCTTCTGCTTCAATAGGTTTTAAAAATCCCTCCCAGGCTTCTGGAAATATTCTGCTGGCTCCATCTTGGTAAAACCACTTTAACTCTTTATCTCGCAACATGAAGATACCTCTTAGAACTAGTTCTGAGACTGAACTCGGATACGTTTGAGCATATGCAAGAGAAAGTGTGCTTCCCCAAGAACCACCAAAAACAAGCCATTTATTTATTTCCAGTTTTTCTTTAAGTCTCTCAATATCTTCTACTAAATCCCAAGTAGTATTATTTTCTAAACACGCATGAGGCTTGCTTCTTCCGCAACCTCGTTGATCAAAAATCACAATTCTAAATAATTCTGGATCAAAAAATCCTCTTACTTTTGTGCTACCTCCACCACCAGGTCCTCCATGAAGAAAAACTGCAGGCTTGCCCTTTGGGTTTCCACATTCCTCATAATAAATCTTATGTTCGCCAACTTCTAAGTAACCTGATGCGTAAGGTTCGATACCTTCAAAAAGTGTATGTATTTGGTTCACGATATAAGCATCTTTTCAGTAACGTCCCATAACTTAGATGCCTCATCAGTATCAACAGCCCAGTCAGCTACACCAAAATATCTTTGAAGAGATTCATCTACTTCATTTTTTCTTTTTGCAACTTCACAGTCTTCACAAAATACTCCTCCAAAGGAACTTAGGTCCGAGTTTGTTGCACACCAAAGAGTAGTTGATGCGCCTTGACTAGTAGTTTTAAAGAAATTCTTTGCCATCTCAGATGGTGATCCATCTTCATCCATCCAACCCAAAGCTACCATTTCCTCTTTTTCAAGATGACGTTGCAGTGGAGTAATAATTCCACCTGGATGCACAGAATACCCAGAGACACCTTTATCTTTCATTTTCCTATGAAATTCTATAGCTATTAATGATGATGCTGTTTTAGATTGACCATATGCCATCCACTTGTCATATGGATTATTTTGAAAGTGAATATCATCCCAAAGAATTCCTGTAAGTGAATGGGCTGAAGACGAAAGGCTGACAAATCTTGCTCCATCATTCTCTGCCATTGTGTCCATTAATTCTTTTGTAAGCAAAAAGTGACCAATATGATTTACAGCAAATTGACTCTCCCATTTATTTCCCATTCTAGTCTCGGGACAGGCCATAATTCCTGCATTATTAATTAGCAGGTCTAATTTATTAAAGTTTTCTTTAAAACCATCTGTAAATTTTTTAACCGAATTTAAACTTCCAAGATCCATTTCAATAATATCTTCTTTTGATACTATGCCTTCGAGATTCTTTGAAGCAATCTCTACTCTTTTAGCTGGAATAATTACCTTTGCACCGGCATTAATGAGTTCTCTGGTGGTCTCAAGCCCAATTCCTGAGTAACCACCTGTAACTATGGCTACTTTATTGCTAAGATCAACTCCTTTTATGATTTCATCAGCATTTGTTTTAGCATGAAATCCTGATTTTATTGGCTTTTGTTGTTTTGATATCATGTGTGTATTGTAACCTTCTTCATAATATTATATTTTGAGAAATTGTATTATGTTTAAAATCGATAATATTTATAAAAAAATCTCATGAGATTGCATATCTTCACTTTAGGTTTGTATTTCATTTTTTTAAATGCTTCATCCATCAATGCTCAACAATTACCTGATCTTACAGAGAGAGACACCGAGTTTGTAAACGAAATGATTGAAGCTATTCCAAGTCATTACTTGGCTGGTAATTATGAAAAAAGGCATCTTGTCTCTGCAAAAAAAGAATTTGCCAACAATGGTATTATTTTAAATGCAAAAATTTTAAAAAAGTATTTAGACTTTTGCTTACTAGATCAAGGACAAGCTATAAAGTTTTATAGGAATGAGCCGCGGGGCATAATTCAAGATTGCGATCTACGTGAGAGTGAATATGATACTTCGTTAGCTGAAATAACAACAAAGCTAAACAATATTGATATTGATCTTTTCGATGAAAGTGATTTTTTAAATTTATATAAGGCATACAAGACAGTTTTATACAACACAGATAATAAACATCACAAAATTTTTTTTAGATTTATTGATGAATATGCAGATGCATCGAAGATATACAATTACAAAAAGTTCGAGTTGTCAGAAATACTGAAAACTTCTATTGATTTTTATCAAAATCAAGAAATTGTTAATGCACTACCAGGTTTTGATTATGATGCTTGGAATGAGTACTCAGGTGAAAATAGATATTGGATTATCGAATATGTAGATTTTTATTTCCAAAATGTTGATGGCATTACAAAATCAGAATATTTTGATTTAACTGCCTCTTTAGCATCTACTGATAAAGCTTTTAGAAAAGCTGATGAAATAAGAAAGAACTCTGAAAGACTTGAATATTTGAAGGAAAATAAGAATCGATTATATGCGAAAAATGCTGAAAAAGTCTTTAAATGCTCAAGGCCAATACTTAAAGTTTT
>ENA-OSEY01000195-OSEY01000195.1-marine-metagenome-genome-assembly--contig:-NODE-195-length-44858-cov-6.135794_pt1 | contig 44858 bp, 37 predicted proteins | sample MGYA00248465_ERZ534230 | MGnify/ENA primary metagenome ERZ534230 (study PRJEB26409, sample SAMN06344110) | marine metagenome | isolation source: Sea water from surface | place: Atlantic Ocean:Southern... | reverse complement strand
GTAGCGGGGGCAGGATTTGAACCTACGACCTTCGGGTTATGAGCCCGACGAGCTACCAGACTGCTCCACCCCGCAATTAAGTGGCGGGAGTATAAAATTTAGGAGAAATAAGGTCAAGTATTGGTACCGAAGAGAGGATTTGAACCTCCACGGGCATAAGCCCACTACCCCCTCAAGGTAGCGTGTCTACCAATTCCACCACTTCGGCACTTCATAATTAATCTGGTAAATCTTCAATTTCTGAAGATATTGATTGAATTTCCTCTGATTCTTCCAAAAATACTTCAATTTCGGACTCAAAAGAATATTTCTGATAAACCGAAATTGCAACTGTATTTACAAAAAATAAAAAGACCAATGCCCAAGTCAATTTTGTTAAAACATTTGCAGATTCCGTAGGTCCTAATAAAGCATTATTTCCTCCACCTCCAAAGGCCGATCCAATATCGGCACCTTTTCCATTTTGAAGGAGAATAATTAAAATCAAAGCAATGGCAATGAATATTTGTAATCCAACTAAAAGGCTTAACATCTTCTAAAATTTTTTTGCGATTCTAGCAAATTCTTCACCATCAAGCGAAGCATTTCCTACCAAGCATCCTGATAGGAGCTCAGAGGACATAATTTCGTCTACATTTTTGCTAGATACGCTTCCCCCATAAAGTATAGGAATTTTTTCTTGTTTTTTTTCTTTTAAAAAAATTGAAATTATTTTTAAAGCATCGTCAATATTCTTTTTATCTGCAGCTACGCCTGTTCCAATTGCCCAAATAGGTTCATAAGCAATAGATAGATTTATATTGTTCAAATCATTTAATGATCCTTGAAGCTGAGAATATAAGAAATCCTCAGTTTTTTTTGCAGCATATATTTCTTTTGGCTCTCCAATACATAAAACAGGATGAATGTTGTGATTTGATGCCTCTAAAATTTTAGATTTAATAACTTCTTCTGTTTCAGTGTGTAATTCTCGCCTCTCAGAGTGGCCTAAAATTACAAAATCAGCTCCGGAGTTTTTAATCATAGCTGCAGAAATCTCACCAGTAACTGGCCCCTCAGGAAGATGACTTATATTTTGAGCGCCTAGCTTAATTTTAGATTGATGAGTTTTGCATTCATCCAAGAGTGTAAAAGGAGGTGCAATTCCTAAATCATCAAAAAGATTTTCATCTGCGGTTTTAGATAGGTTTTTATACCAATGCAAGTAATCGTCTTTAAACCCATGCATTTTCCAATTTGCAATAACTTTCATTATTCAAATAATTTACTAATATCGCTTGCGTACTTTTGAGCAGTTTCTTTGGATTCTGATTCGACCATTACACGAATAAGGTTTTCTGTCCCTGATGGTCTGATTAATACTCTCCCCACAGTCAAATCTGATTCAATCTCTTTAATTTTCTTTTGGATATCTGAATCATTAACAATATCTTTGTTTGCTACCGGAACATTGATTAATACCTGAGGTATCTTTTTATAGTTCGATAAAACTTCAGATGGGGTCTTTTCTAGTAATAGTAATGAAGAGATTGTCTTTAAAGCAGCTATTGTCCCGTCTCCAGTACTCACAAGGTCTCTACAAATTATGTGTCCTGAAGATTCGCCACCTAAAAGCCAACCCTCTTCTAAGAGCATTTCGCTGACATATTTGTCTCCAACATTAGCCCTCTTGAACTTATAGCCTAGCTTTTTAAGTCCATCCTCTAATCCATAATTAGTCATCAGAGTCCCAACTATCCCAGACCATGCTCCGGTTCTGTTGGGGTTAGAAAAAGCAAGAATATATAAAATATCATCGCCATCAAGCAAATTGCCTTTAGAATCGACCAAGACAACCCTATCTCCGTCTCCATCCATAGCTAAACCATAATCAGCACGCTGCTTAATTACTTCTTTTGCTAGCGCTTCAGGATGCGTAGATCCACATTTATTATTTATATTAAACCCATCTGGATTAGTAGCTATTTCTATGACCTCGGCACCAAGTTCTCTAAAGATGGAGGGTGTAACTTTATAGCAGGCCCCATTAGCACAATCAATTACAATTCTAAGGCTACTAAATGAAACTTCTGATGGAACTGTTGATTTACAAAATTCAATGTATCTATCACCAGATTCATCAAACCTTAAAGCTTTACCAAGTTTGCTAGTGGGTACTGGCATTAATTCTGTGGCAAGTACTTTTTCTATCTTTTTTTCTATCTCTCTTGAAATCTTTACACCATCAGCTGAGAAAATTTTGATTCCATTATCATGAAAATCATTATGAGATGCGCTGATAACAACACCAAACTGACCTCTCAATGATTTAGTCAAATAAGCAACGCCGGGTGTAGGCAGTGGGCCTAAAAGTCTAACATTCACGCCAGATGCAATAAAACCAGCCTGAAGTGCTGATTCAAGCATGTAGCCAGAGACTCTTGTATCTTTTCCTATTAGAACAGTATCCCAGCCCTCTTCTTTAAGGACTTTACCAGCTGCATGCCCTACTTTAAGGCAAACCTCTGGGGTTATCTCTGATTCGACTGGTCCGCGTATACCATCGGTACCAAACTTGATTTTCATTTTTGAATTATAGCTCTTCTGCAGGTCCTTTTATTGAAGAATCCTTAGATGATGTTTTTTTAGGCTTATCATCATCGTTCCAATCTTTTGGTTCCCTAGGTTCTGCACCAGCCATAATGTCATCGATTTGATCAGCATCTATGGTTTCATACTTTAAGAGAGCATCAGCCATAACATGAAGCTTTTCTAAATTATCATTTAAAAGTTTTTTTGCTTTTGAATATGAATCATCAATTATTTTCTTGATTTCAGCATCAATTTTGTTGGATGTTTCTGCACCAAATGTTTGGTTCTGCATAGCAGCTGACTTTCCTAAAAAAGGATTAGTGTCTTCATCCCCATATTTTAACGGTCCAAGAGAAGATAAACCCCACTTAGTAACCATATTAGTGGCAATCCCGGTTGCAACATCAATGTCATTTGAAGCTCCAGTGGTAATGCCATCCTTACCATTAATAATTTCTTCAGCAATTCTTCCACCAAAGAGAGCAGAAATTCTTCCTAACAAATATTGGCGAGACTGCATGTACTTGTCTTCTTCGGGTAAGAACATCGTTACACCTAAGGCTCTACCTCGCGGAATTATAGTAACTTTATAAACAGGATCATGTTCGGGCATTAGCCGGCCAACAATAGCATGACCTGCTTCATGGTATGCCGTAATTCGCTTATGCTCATCAGAAAGAATCATTGATTTTCTTTCAGGCCCCATCATAATTTTGTCCTTAGCTAGATCAAAATGCGACTGATCAACTTTTTTATCTGAATATCTAGCTGCGAATAATGCAGCTTCATTGACAAGATTTGCCAAGTCCGCACCTGAAAATCCTGGTGTTCCTCTAGCAATAACCAAGGGCTCTACGTCTTTAGATATAGGCACTTTTCTCATATGAACTTTTAATATTTGCTCTCTGCCTCTCAAGTCCGGAAGGTCAACAACAACCTGTCTATCAAAACGTCCTGGTCTTAGTAATGCTGGATCCAATACATCTGGTCTATTAGTAGCAGCAACAACAATAATTCCATCGTTACCTTCAAAACCATCCATTTCTACGAGCAGTTGATTTAAAGTTTGTTCACGCTCATCATGTCCACCGCCTAAACCGGCACCTCTATGCCTTCCAACAGCATCTATTTCATCAATAAAAACAATACAAGGGGCATGTTTTTTTGCCTGATCAAACATATCTCTAACTCTTGAAGCACCTACACCCACAAACATTTCAACAAAGTCAGATCCTGAAATAGAGAAGAAAGGTACCTTTGCTTCGCCTGCAACAGCTCTTGCTAAAAGGGTCTTTCCCGTACCTGGAGGACCTACCATCAAAACTCCTCTTGGGATTTTTCCTCCAAGTTTTTGAAATTTAGTTGGGTCTTTAAGAAAATCAACAAGTTCCTGAACATCTTGTTTGGCTTCCTCGCAACCCGCAACATCCTTAAAGGTAGTGGACACTTTTCCACCCTCCATTAATTTGGCTTTACTTTTGCCAAATGCCATTGGTCCGCCTCGGCCTGATACACCGCCCTGCATTTGTCTCATGAAGAAGAAAAATATTGCTAAAAGCAGCAGAATTGGGAAAGCACCTACAAGTAATTGTGACCAAATTGAAGGTTCTTCTGCAGACTCAAAAACAGTTACAACACCATTATCTGAGAGCGCACTGTCAACTACTTCATCTCTTTTATAAATAGGATGTCTTGTCTCAAATCTGGTTCCATCAAGCCTTTGGCCGTGAATGGTCATTTGATCACCCTTATAGGTTACTTCAGCAATTCTGTCTCCAATAACCTCTTGTCTAAATTGAGAATAACTGATCTGCTCTCTTCTATTTGAATTAGATTCTTCTATGTTGTTAAAAAGAAATATTAGGGAAGCCCCGAGCACGATCCATACCAATGCATTTCTTAAAAGATTATTCATTATTTATTTATCTCCATATAAATAGATCTCGCCTGATTTACTTTTTGAAGCAGCGGGCTTGAAAGTTTGCACTAAACTGAAGTAATTTTCCATTTTTGTCCTAAAATTTTTGAGCAATGTATTTTGAAAGGTTTTAACTATAAAAGTTCCGCTATCATTCAAATAACTGTTAGCAACCCTCAAAGTTTCAAGATTAAGCTCATGAACGTTGATTTCATCAACATCCCTTATACCACTTAAATTTGGGGCTAAATCAGAAATGACAAGGTCAAAACTGCCTTTTTTGTCATGAATCTCAGTAATATTATCTATATTGCAAATATCCTCCCTGAAAAACTTCAATCCTTTCACTGGCTTTATGTCTAGTAAATCAATTCCATATAATGATGATTTAGGATATTTCTTGATCAGATAGTCGCTCCAGCCTCCAGGAGCACACCCTATGTCCAAGACTTTGCAAGACTGATTGTTATATTTAACTTTCACCAGAATTTCTTCAAGTTTATAAACCGCACGAGATCTATAACCTTCTCTTTGGGCTTTCAATGCCCAAGTATCTTGCAACATATTAATTATGTTTTACTAAAACAATTTCTAAGCTTATTTTTCCTGAGGGTGTCTCTACTGCAACCTCATCACCTTCAGACTTTCCAATAAGAGATTTTGCTATTGGTGTATCAATGGAAATCTTCCCGTTTGCAGGATCAGATTCTAGATTCCCAACAATCTGATAGCTAATTTCAGCATCATTAGAAACATCGTAAACCTCTACTGTTGATCCAAATACCACTCTTCCAGTATAAGGAATCTCTTTTACATCTATGATTTGACAATTAGCAAGTGTAGCCTCAATTTCAGCAATCTTTTGCTCAAGAAGGCCCTGTTGCTCTTTAGCTGCATGATATTCAGCGTTTTCTTTTAAATCACCATGCGCCCTTGCTTCCGCTATGGCTTGCGAAATATTTGGCCTATCTACAGTTTTAAGTTGATGAAGTTCGCTTTTTATTGCTTTTTCACCATCTTTTGTAATTGGATTTTTGTCCATGAGGTCATTATACAATTACTTAAGAATTAATTAATTTCTTGGATTGCAGAAAAGGACCAATCCTCTCTTGAAGTTTTTAAGGCTTCAACAAATGCAAATGCTCCAAAAATAGTTGTGGTACAAAAAATCTTATTTTGGAGTGCTGTCTTTCTTATCGAGGCTGAATCCTCAATAGATTGCCTTCCTTCAGTTGTATTAATAACAATATCTACCTTTTTGTTAACTAATTCATCAACAATATGAGGTCGTCCCTCGGTAACTTTGTTAATGATTTCACAATTAAAACCCAAATCCTTTACAGTTTTTGCAGTTCCAGTTGTCGCAATAAGAGAAAAGCCACAATCGATAAGTTTTGGAATAAGATCTTGCAAATATTTCTTATCGCTCTCTTTTACGCTCACAAAGACTTTTCCAGAAGTGACAATATTTTTCTTTGCTGCGAGCTGGGCTTTAGCATATGCTTCCCCAAAAGTTTTACCTATGCCCATTACCTCTCCAGTAGATTTCATTTCTGGTCCTAAAATAGGATCAACAAGAGGAAATTTATCAAAAGGCATCACAGCCTCTTTAACAAATGATAATTCAGGCGATAAAGATTCATAGTAATCATTATCTGGAAGGCTCTTGCCAATCATTGCCTTAGTAGCATCTTTAACAAGCGATATACCAATTGCTTTAGATATAAAAGGAACCGTTCTAGATGCTCTTGGATTAACTTCGATGATAAAAATCTCATTTTCTATTACAGCAAACTGAACATTCATTAAACCAATAATATTGAGTTCTTTCGCAATTTTTAATGCTTGAGCCTTAATTTCATTAATAATTTTTTTGTCTAAGCTATAAGGTGGCAATGAGCATGCGGAATCTCCAGAATGAATTCCTGCCTGCTCAATATGTTGAAGAACTCCACCAATTTTTATGTCTTTACCATCAGATATAACATCAACATCTAACTCGATTGCATCTTTTAGATAACTATCAAGTAAAATTGGTTTATCTTCTGAAATTTCTACTGCTTCTCCTAAATATTTTTCAAGTTCTTCTTTTTTATGAACAAGTTCCATTGCTCTTCCGCCTAGTACGTATGAAGGCCTTACAACTATCGGATAACCAATTGTTTCTGAGGCCTCCAAAGCCTCATCAAGATTTTTTACAGTGGTATTTGTGGGTTGTTTCAATGACAACAGATTAATTAACTCTTGAAACCTTTTTCTATCCTCAGATCTATCGATAGCGTCTATGTCAGTTCCAAGAATTTTTACACCCTTATCATGCAAAGCTTCAGCAAGTTTTAATGGAGTTTGGCCGCCAAATTGAATGATTACGCCCACTGGCTTTTCTAATTCAATAATATCTAAAACTTTTTCTTCAGTTATTGGTTCAAAATAAAGCCTGTTCGAAGTATCGTAATCAGTCGACACGGTCTCAGGATTGCAATTAATCATAATTGATTCATATCCTTCTTCTTGCAAAGCCATTGATGCATGAACACAACAATAATCAAATTCAATACCTTGTCCTATTCTGTTTGGTCCACTGCCTAAAACAATAACTTTTTTATTTGCTGTTGGGTTTGACTCGCAAAAACCATCATAAGTTGAGTACATATAGGCAGTTTCAGTTGCAAATTCTCCAGCACAAGTATCAACCCTCTTAAAGGCTGGGAGGATATTTTCTGAAATTCTTCTTTTTCTAATCTCTTTCTCTTCACTTCTGAGGCAGGTAGCCAGTTTTCTGTCTGAGAATCCTTTTTGTTTTAAAGCAAGGAGCTTTTCTTTTTCAATTTGATCTATTCTGAGCCCCTCTAGATTTAACTCTTCGTTAATCAAATCTCTGAATTGGAAAAGAAACCAGGGATCAATCCCTGTCAGCTTATGAAGTTTTTCATCATCCCAGCCAAGTCTCATTGCATCAGCTAAATAAAGCATTCTGCTAGGACCTGGAAAAGTTAGCTCATATTGCAATGTTTCATTTTGGTTTTTTTCAGAATCGAGGATGGATTCAAAACCATAAAGACCCTCTTCCATGCTTTGTAGAGCTTTTTGAAAAGATTCTTGAAAAGTTCTTCCAATAGACATAACTTCACCAACTGATTTCATTTGAGTTGTTAGTCTTGAATTAGCCTGAGGAAACTTTTCAAAAGCAAACTTTGGAATTTTCGTAACAACATAATCAATAGATGGCTCAAAAGAAGCGGGAGTTAATCCCTGAGTAATGTCATTTTTAAGTTCATCAAGAGTAAAACCAACCGACAACAGAGCCGCAACTTTTGCTATTGGAAAACCTGTAGCTTTTGATGCAAGAGCTGAAGATCTTGAAACTCTAGGATTCATTTCAATTACAACTACCTTCCCAGTTGAAGGGTTTACAGCAAATTGGACATTGCTACCGCCAGTTTCAACACCAATTTCCCTTAAAATCTTAAAAGATAAGTCACGCAGGACCTGATACTCTTTATCTGTTAGTGTTTGCGCTGGTGCAATTGTGATTGAGTCGCCAGTGTGAACACCCATGGGATCAATATTCTCAATGGAACAGATAATAATACAATTGTCATTTCTATCTCTTACAACCTCTAATTCAAACTCCTTCCAGCCAATAAGTGATTCATCAATAAGCAATTCGTTTGTTGGTGAAAGGTCTAATCCTTTCTTACAAATCTCTTCAAACTCTTGGATGTTATATGCTACTCCACCACCCGTTCCACCGAGGGTGAAAGATGGCCTAATAATGCATGGAAATCCAATTTCTTTCTGGACTGCGAATGCATCATCCATTGAGTGAGCTATGCCTGAAGTTGGTGTATCAATTCCAATTGATTTCATTGTTTTATCAAATAATTCCCTATCTTCAGCTTTATCAATAGCTTCTCTAGATGCGCCAATTAGCTCAACACCATATTTCTCAAGTACTCCCTCTTTTGCCAATGTTAGTGCAGTATTCAAACCAGTCTGGCCACCCATCGTCGGCAATATTGCGTCAGGCCTCTCTTTTTCAATAATCTTTGCAATTGATTGCCACTCAATTGGTTCGATGTATGTCTTATCAGCCAAAGTTGGATCTGTCATAATTGTGGCTGGGTTAGAATTGACCAAAATTACCTTAAAGCCCTCTTTTTTTAGAGCCTTGCAAGCCTGTGCTCCAGAGTAATCAAATTCGCATGCTTGACCAATAATAATTGGGCCTGCACCTATAATCATGATTGATTGAATATCAGTTCTTTTAGGCATTATTTTCCTCAATCATGTCTTTAAATTTATTAAATAGGCTGATGAGCTCATGGGGTCCAGGGCTCGCCTCAGGATGTCCTTGAAAACTAAATGCTGGCTTATTATCAAATTGTATTCCCTGAATTGACTTATCAAATAGTGAGCGATGGGTAATGGTTATATCCTCAGGTATAGATTTTTCTTCGATAGCAAAACCGTGATTTTGACTAGTTATTGCTACTTCATTTGATCTTAAGTCTTGAACAGGATGATTAGCGCCATGATGACCAAATTTCATTTTGTAAGTTTTGCAACCGCCTGCAATTGCTAGAAGTTGGTGTCCTAAACAAATTCCAAAAATTGGAATCTTTTTGTCCAATGCAATCTTAATATTTTCAATTGCGTAGTCGCAAGGTTCTGGATCTCCGGGTCCATTGGATAGAAAAATCCCATCTGGTTTCAAATTTAGAATTTCCTCAATTGGCGTTTGCGCATTAACCACAATTATTTTCCCGACATGTTCAGCCAGCAGCCTGAGGATGTTTTCTTTTATTCCAAAGTCAATTGCCACTATGTGAAAATCTGATGAAGTTTTTTTGAAATCAGGCCACACACCCTCATCCCATGTATATGAATCTTTTGTTGAAACTACCTTTGCTAAATCAAGCCCCCCGAGTCCAGAAAATTTTTCTAATTCTTTTTTAGCATCTTTTGGATCCAATGAATCATTTGCAGCAATGATTGCTCTTTGTGAGCCAGTTTCTCGCAAAGTATTTACAAGCTTTCTAGTATCAATACCACTAATTCCAATTGAATTATTTTTTATTAAGAAATCCTGAAGAGAGGTTGTGCTTCTCCAGCTGCTAGGTATTTCGGTTAAAGACCTAATAACAATCCCGCTTGCATAAATAGAGCTAGCTTCATTATCTTCTTCGTTGATACCTGTATTACCAATGTGCGGATTTGTAAAAGTGATTATTTGCTTTGCATATGAGGGATCGGTAATTATTTCTTGATATCCACTAAGGGCTGTGTTGAATACAACTTCAGCTGTTTCATGCTTTTTTATACCAAAGCCAATACCACTGTATAATTCACCATTTTCGAGGTACAAATAAGCTGGAAAACCACTCAATTTTGGTCTCCAAAAGGGAAAAACAGATTGAAATTTTTAGGAAAATTTTTTGGTTTTAATGAGCTAAAATTACAAGCAGGCATTAAAATTGTACTTTACATACATTAAGTGACTACGTCCACACAAAATAGTAAATAAATGGCTATAAATTTAAAAAGTCAACAAGAGATTGACTGCATGCGAACTGCAGGGCAACTTGCTGCCGAAGTTTTGGATGTAGTAACTCCTTTTGTCGTACCGGGAGTGTCTACAGAGGAGCTTGATAATATCTGTTTTAAACATATTACAGAAGTTCAAAAAGCTGTCCCAGCTAATGTTGGATATAGAGGGTATGAAAAAACAATTTGTGCCAGTGTTAATCAAGTTATTTGTCATGGCATCCCCTCTCCAAATAAGATTTTAAAAGATGGAGATATTATTAATATTGATGTAACAGTATTAAAAGATGGCTGGCATGGCGATACATCCAAAATGTTCTTAGTTGGTAAAACACAGCCTCATAATGAACGTCTGGTTAAGGTCACTCAAGAATGTTTATATAAGGCTATTGAAGTGGTCAGACCTGGAGCACGACTTGGAGACATCGGGGCGGTAATTCAACAGCATGCAGAGCAAAATCATTACAGTGTAGTTGAAGATTACTGTGGTCACGGAATTGGCAAGGTTTATCATGATGAACCCCAAGTTTTGCACTATGGAAAATTTGGTACTGGACTAGAACTAAAAGCTGGAATGTGTTTTACCATTGAACCCATGATTAATCAGGGAAAGAAGCATACTAAATTATTAAGTGATGGATGGACTGTTGAGACTAAGGATGGGAGAAATTCAGCTCAATGGGAGCATACAATCGCGGTTACAGAACAAGGGTTTGAAGTTCTCACCCAACGATCAGAAGAAAATTTTGCATAAGTCATTAGAATTAATTGATGAAGAGTTTTTAAACGATCTAAAAATTCTTCTAAAAAATCCAATTGGCGTAGACAAATATCTTAAGAAAAGGACTCGGGTTATTGATAAGGCTCTTAGCAAAAGATTTTCTGAGCATGGATTGTCTTCAAGATATATCTTGTGCGCAATAGGCGGCTTCGGACGAGAGGAGCTATTCCCTGCATCTGATATAGATTTAACAATCATTGATCAAGATCCAAAAAAAAAGCCTGAAGAAGAACTAAATAATTTTATTTCTTGGTTATGGGACCAAAACTTTAAGGTTGGTCATTCTGTTCGTTCCGTGCCTGCCATGCAAAAACTAGCAAGAAATGACTTGCAGGAGTATACGTCTTTGCTATCAATCAGAGTTTTATCAGGATCAAAAAAAAATATAACTGCATTTAATCGTGATTTAAAAGCATTGCATAAAAAAATAAGAAAGAAGGTATTTTTTAACTTCAAGGAAAATGAAGCAATTGAAAGATATCAAAAATTTAATTCAACCGAGTTTAATCTTGAACCAGATATCAAAGAGTCGCCTGGTTGCCTAAGAGATATTCATAGCGTTGAATGGATTTGTCAAAAATGCCTTGAAATTGACAGCATTAAAAAACTGAAAATGGATATCTTCAATCGCAGTGAGATGAAGTCATTATTAAACTCCTCTCGTCGGATGAAAATTATTCGATATTGGCTCAATCTAAAAAGCAATCAAAACCGTCTTAGCTTTGAGCTTCAGGTTGATGCAGCTAAACAGTTTAACTATCGCAATAGTAAAAGCCTTTCTGCGGTATAAAAATTTATGAAAGATTTTTTTAATGATGCTTCAACGATTACTGATTTTCATCAGCTATTTCTTCAAGCCTGCATTGAAGACCCTGGTCATTTCGGATCAAACATTGATTTTGATAGATTAATAAAAGGCATTACAAAAAAATTTATTTACGATGGAGAAATTAATTCTCCAAGTGATATCCTGGATGTCTTCCAAAAGTTAGGTGGTAATAAAAATCTATTCGAACTTAATCTTCAAACTGCTTACAAAATTAAGTTAGCATTAAAAAAGATTCAAGATAAGCAATTCCTGCATAAAAAAATACAACAACAATTCCTAGAATTACTTAAATCTAAACATCATCTATCCAGCATTCTTAAAAAGATGAAGCAGTTGGGAATCCTTGGAAAGATTATTCCTGAATTCAAAATGATACAGGGACAAATGCAGTTTGATATGTTCCACATATACACTGTTGATGAACATACCTTCAAGGTTGTTAGAAATATGCGTCAAATGTATATCAGAACTAATGTTAAAGATTTTGATATGGAATCAGAGCTCATTAGAAAGCTTCCAAAGATTGAAATACTTTATTTAGCTGGGCTATTTCATGACCTAGGTAAAGGAAAGGGAGGCAATCATTCTGAGATTGGATCAAGCATGGTCCATGATTTTGCCCTTAGAGCTGGAATTTCTAAAGCAGATGAGGAATTATTGGTTTGGCTTGTAAAAAACCATCTTTTTATGTCCTCAATTGCTCAAAAGAAGGATGTTCATGACAAACACACAGTTGATGAATTTATTGCTACCGTAAATACCATCGAGAAATTGAACTATCTATTTCTTCTGACAATAAATGATATCAGGGGCACGAATCCTAATTTATGGAATTCTTGGAAACACGACTTACTTAAAAGCCTATACATTACTTCTAGAAGTATTCTTAATCAGGAGGAAGTCCCTCAGAAGGTCAGCATCCGAGACAGAAAAGCTAGAACTTTAGAGGCGTTTTCTAAGGCTGAAATTAATAAAATTTCTAAGATTTGGAAAATGCTGCCAGAGTCTTATTTTCAAAAAAATAATATTGCATCTCTCAAGTCACATGCAGAAATAATCACTAACTATGATGATCAATCGAGTGCTGGAATACGAAAATTAAACGATTATATTTCTTTAACATTGTTTACAGCTAATAGGAAAGGTCTATTCTTACGTGCATGTGAATTAATCGATGGTTTGATGCTGGAAACTTACGATGCTGATATTCAAACCACTAACGATAATAAGTTTGCATTGAACTCATTCTTGGTCAAACACCGTAAGCTTGGCAACAACCTCTATAAATCTGATTTTGAATCAATCATAAATAAAATAAATAAGGGTATATTGTCTCCCACTTCAAATATTAAGCTTTCAAAAAAAATCAAGAAGCCATTTCAAATAGTTACTAAGATTAATTTTTCAGAAGATAAGAATCTTATGAAAACTCTACTCTGCATTGAGACGCTTGATCAACCAAAGCTCTTAGTAAAAATTGCAAAATCTTTCCTTGATTTAAATATTGATGTACATTCTGCAAGAATTACTACTTTGGGTGAGAGAGTGGAAGATAATTTTCAGCTTTTAGACTCAAAGAATGGAAAATTCTTAACTAAAAATAAAAAAAATGACCTTACAAAAAGTCTCAATAATTTATAGATATGTTTGATCGAAATTTAAAATTTCCAATCATTGGGTTTGGAATTGGTACAACTGACTCAAAAGGTCAGCTCATTGAAGTTCATTTCACAAAAATTATTGATCAAGGCAATGAATTATTTAATGCCTTTTCAAAAATGTTAGGTAAAAATGATTTTGTTACTGACATAAACAAAGATGAATTTATGTCTTCAATCGATGGCATTAAAATAAAGCCTTTGCAAAAAAATAAGAGATATGTTCTTACTCAAATTAAGAATGATGAGCCAATAAACTCTATTGCGGTTGCGTTTTTAAAGCTCCACCTGATTTCTTATAGATCATTTAAACCTAATACATTAAATCTAGAAGGTTTATTCCAAACTTTAAGAAATATTGCATGGACTAATAAAGGGCCAATATGTGTGGAGGAGATTGAGCCCTTCTACCTAGATGACAATGATGATCTACCACTACAAGTTTATAGTATTGATAAATTTCCACCTTTGCTAAATTATATGGCTCCTTCAGGAGTAAGAGTGGCAGATGGCTCTAGAGTTAGATTGGGAGCGTATCTAGCGAGTGGAACAACTGTCATGCATGAAGGTTTTGTAAATTTTAATGCTGGCACCCTAGGCCCAGCAATGATTGAAGGTCGAATCTCTGCAGGTGTTGTTGTTGGAGAACACTCTGATCTTGGAGGCGGTTCAAGTACGATGGGCACCCTTTCTGGAGGCAATAATGTAAAAATTAGTGTTGGGAAAAGATGTCTTTTGGGCGCTAACTCTGGATTAGGAATACCTCTAGGAGACGACTGTATAATTGAAGCTGGTTTATACCTAACTTCTGGATCGAAAGTCTCTATAGTTGATGAAGATAAAATAGTTAAGGCATCTGAGTTATCTGGAAAATCTAACCTTATTTTTAGAAGAAATTCTTTAACAGGTCAGGTTGAGGCAGTACAAAATAAAAAATCAGTAAAGCTTAATGAAGAATTGCATAAAAATTAAATGGCTCTTTTAGAACTAGCTCAAGAACTTATAAGAATTAAATCGATCTCTCCAAAGGATAATGGATGCTTTGATGTCATCGAGAATAAATTAGTTGACCTAAATTTTGACGTACAAAAAATAAATTACTCAAACGTAGAAAATTTACTTGCAAGATATGGTTCATCAGGTCCTGTATTCTGTTTTCTTGGTCATACTGATGTGGTGCCTGAAGGTCCAATTGATCAGTGGAGCTTTCCGCCCTTCGCAGCAGAGGTAAATGAAAATATTCTCTATGGAAGAGGCGCAGCAGATATGAAGTCTAGCATCGCAGCTTTTATGATTGCTGCTAAAGAATTTTTAAAACTTAATCCAAATCCAGATTTCCAAATTTGGATTCTTCTTACTTCAAACGAGGAAGGTGAAAAAGAGGACGGGAAAATCGATAAGATCATAGATGATTTAACACAAGAAGGTAAGTTTATTGACTACTGTTTGGTTGGAGAAGCAAGCTCTTCGAATATTGTTGGAGATACGTTAAGAAGAGGCAGAAGAGGCTCCTTAACTGGATATTTAAAAGTTATTGGCAAGCAGGGTCATGTTGCTTACCCTAAAAAAGTAATTAACCCTATTCATCTTTCCGGTGAAGTCATACGCATTCTCTCTGAGGAGGTATGGGATGAGGGAAATGAATTTTTTGAACCCACTAGCTTTCAAATTTCTAATATTTCTGGCGGAACAGGTGCTACAAACGTTGTTCCAAACTCACTCGATTTAGTTTTTAACTTAAGATTTTCCCCAGAATCAACTGCAGATAGTTTAAAAAACAGAATTCTAGAAATTTTTGAAGCAAACAATCTTAATTACGAGATATCTTGGGTTAAAAATGCAGATCCATATTTCACAAAGGAAAATAAATTCATAGATACCATTCAAAAAGCTATAAAAAAAATAAATGGCAGTGAAGCAATAATTGATAACGGTGGAGGAACTTCCGACGGTCGTTGGGTTGCTCCAATGGGATCCCAAGTTGTTGAGCTTGGTCCACTAAATAAAACCATTCATCAGATCAATGAAAACATTCCAATTCATGACCTAGAAAAGGTTAAGGATATATATCTCCAAATCTTACAGGAAGTAGGAACTAGTTAGCGCTCTCTTTTTCTGCAGGCTTAATAACAAAAGACAATAGAGCCAAAATTACACCTATAACAAGATAATACTTAATCATAAAAGAAAATATTGGCGTCATTGATTCAAGTCCCTCACCGGTTGCCTCACCACCAAGTAAGCCAGCTAAAACTCCACCAATTGCACTTGCTGTAAACCAAAGACCGAACATTTGGCCAGCATATTTTTTTGGCGCGTATCTTGAAAAAGCTGATAATCCAATAGGTGAAAGCGCAAGCTCACCCCAGGTATGAAGCAAGTAAGTTATCAGTAACCACTGAATTCCTACCTGGCCATATTGCATAGCAGCATTCACAGCATAAACCATCAAAATAAAACTTAAGCACATAAAGAGCAAACCAATTGCAAACTTCATGGGCAAAGATGGATCTAGATTTCTTATGGCTAGATTAGTCCAAATACCTGCAAAAACAGGTGCAAAAATAACAACGAAAATAGGATTTGCGAGATTCATCCAACTAATCGGGAGCTCAAATCCAAATAAATTAAGATCTGTAAAATCTCTTGCAAAAATAGTAAGAGATCCTCCAGATTGATCAAAGCCTGACCAAAAAGCTGCGGCACCTATGAATAAAAAGAATAGTAATAACAAATTTTTCTTTTCAGATGGATTTAATCCAGCTAACAAGAATAAATATAAAAAATATAATCCCGCAACAATTACTAAGAAATAAGCATAACTTGAAGCAAATATAACTGGATCAATATCAAATACTCCTAATAGTGCTAATAAAACTGCTATTGCAATAATTCCTACGGCAACATAAAAGTAGCTTAATAGTCTTTTTCTTCTATCAGGATCCATTTCATTAGGCTCTGCTCCAGCAGATCCCAATAGATGTCTGTACTTTACAAATTGATAAACTCCAAAGGTCATTCCAATCCCAGCAGCACCAAAACCCCAATGCCAACCGATGTTTTCTCCCAACCAGCCACAAATAAGAAATCCAAGAACAGATCCTATGTTAATTGACATATAAAATATCGTATAACCAGCATCCCTCATTGAATCATTGTTGTCATACATCTTGCCGACAATCGCCGAAATATTTCCTTTGAGAAGCCCCGTCCCTAAGATTACAAAGAGCAAACCAAGAAAAAAAGTTTGTTCAAAAGGAATTGCAAGCGTGTAATGACCAATAGCGATAATGATTGCGCCCAGCAAAACAGCCTTTTGATAGCCAAAAATATTATCTGCCAGCCAACCACCGGGCACCACCATAAAATAGACCAAACCTATATATGCTCCATAAATTGCATTTGCTTCTACAGCACTAAATGTCAGCCCTGGATTTGAACCTGTAAGTCCTGCGGTCATGAATAGAACCATGATTCCTCTCATTCCGTAATAAGACATTCGTTCCCACATTTCAGTTAAGAACAAAGTTCTTAAACCAATAGGATGACCAAAAAAACTGGATTGTTGAGACATAATCAATTCCTTATACTAGATAGGTTTATGCATTCTAACATTCAATACCCAAGTTTTCTTACTAGATTTCTTTGCGGAATTTATGACAGTCTTTTGTTATTAGGGGTCTGGTTCTTGGTTGGATCAGTATTGTTATTTCTCAATAATTTTAATCCGCTAAATCCTTTTGTTGGATTCATTGTTAGCATCATTACAGCTTGGTCATTTTTTGCATTCTTTTGGATGCGAGGTGGGCAAACATTAGGTATGAAGGTTTGGAAGATCAAATTAGTAAATATTGGAGACCAAAGGATCTCATTATCTCAAACAGCATTAAGATTTCTTTTAAACGTATGTATTTATCTGCTTGCTGGCCTACCCTTATTGCTGATTTATTTGCATCCTCAAAGACTTGCTATTAATGACATTCTCTCGAAGACAAAACTTATTAGGGTTTAGATAGTCTTAAAAAAAAGAATACAGAAAAACATAAAGCAATGGTTGGTGGGATGTATATACCTAAATTAATGTTCAGGTCGAACGATCTAAAACCTAAATAAAATAAATCACTGATAAGCTTATATCCAAACCCAGCAGCGATTCCAAAGAAAATCGACTGACTAATAGAGAAATTTCTTTGATGTTTGTATAAAAATATAGAAGCCAGTAGCACCAAAGCTAATGTTGCAAATGGAAGAGAGAGAGTTCTTGATGACATTTTTTGTAAAACTGAAGATGGTTCGGTATTTGCAGACAAGTCATTGGGAGTTGTGCTTAATACTTTATTAATTTTATTACTTGAAAAATCAATACTAATAACTTTATCTTTTTGCAGAAAGGAAATTGACTGATCTTCAAGCTCCCATTGAGGATATGTATCAACATCATTTGATGGTATTAATAGTGAAAATCCTATGAATAGAAAAGATAAAATCAAAGGTGCACATGCAGCAATCATACTTATTTTAAGTGGCGATTGACCAAATGATTGGAGAATTGCTATGTTATTGGCCTGTTTAAATATTGAAAGAGTTATTAGGACGCTCAAAAGCATTATCATTTCAAAATAACTCAGCAATCCTTCAAAAGATTCAATAGCAGTATTTTGAATTTGAAGCATTGAGAACCCCGAGCTTTCAGTAATTAACGAGATTACAAAATCTAAAACAAAAAAAACAAGCAGTGTTAGAAGTGAAATAAAAAAACACCTTAAAAATATGTGTTTATAAATATATGAAAAAAAATTGCTCATCCTGCAATCCAATATGTCATTAAGGCTAAAATAATAGCCATTAAAAAGATTTGCCTTTTTGAAGTTTGTGCAATGAGGGATTGAAAGTAATTACTTTTTGAATAGATTGTTATTAACAATATGTAAGTAAAATGAACGGGCCACAAACCGTAATAAAGAACTTTGCTATCATCAGAGAAAGTATCTCTGTAAAAGATTAAGCTGGCTAAATATAAAATATAAATTAACAGCCCAGGAACAAATTGAGCTGATACAGAAGCTCTCGGAGAGAAAGGAGCTAAAATAAAAGCAAAGTAAATCAAACTTAGTGTCATGATCACCAAAGAAATTCGCCATTGAAGGTTAATGAAGTTATCGGACTGGTCAAAATCAAAAACTTTTCTAAAACTAAAAACAGAGGATGTGTTGTTATCTTGGTTTATAGGATGGATAAATTCATTGAAAGTAATTTCAAAAGAATCGCCGGATTTTAAGGTTGAGCTCATAAGTCCAGAATAGAATTTTAATTCAAGGTTATCTGCCTCATTTCCTAAAACCTCCATTTTTTTAGATTGAATAATTGAGATATCAGATCCATTTGGTTCAATAAAAATAACATCGGTGAAACCATCTTGATTCATTGAATCAAAATAAATTTTTCCAGCTGACCCCGGAACACTATTAAGGATTTTAGGCTGCAATTGAAGAAGCTTCTTTTCAAAACTCGTAAATTCCTGAATTTCCTCAGACATCTGCTTAGTTGCTGGTCCAATGAAAACACTCAATATTAAGACACTTATCAAAATCAAGATCAGTTGCTTATTCAAACTGGAAACAATCGAAAGCCGAGATGTGCCCGTATTGAAGATAGCGTATATCTCGTTACTAGAATATTGATTTGAAAAATTTAAATAAAGGCTGATAAAGATTGAGAATGGAATTAAAAATGAAAGAAAATCAGGTAATCGAAGCATCAGTATGTTGAGGATAATGTTTGGATCTAATTGACCTGCAACTGATTTTTCAAAATATCCTACAGATCGTGAGATAAACAAAATACCAACCATTGTTAGAAGTATAAAAATAAAGCTGGAAAATACCTTATGGTTAATATGTTTGGAAATAATATTACTGGTATGCATGCCTTAGACAATATGTTCGATTACAATATCAATCATATCAAGTAACCATGGAGAAAATGAAATGACTTATAAAGTCCTTGCTACAGTTAATCATAAGAGTTTAGACAAAAAAAATATTAAACAATTCAAATCAGGTGCTCTCGCCGTTGCAGTTGAAAAAGCCTCCAACGGGAATGATTTTGTGAAGCACATAAAATCTACTTTTTTTAGTTCAACAAAAAATCAAGTTATAGCAAAGACCATAGATAAAGCGGTTAAGGATGTTTCATCAGGAAACATAACTCATGCTTGGGTGGAATGCCCAAATGTAAAAATTAATAAAATTTTATTTATTAAGCAGCCCGATAACAAAGCGGAGCTAAGAAAATGGGTTGAAATGTTTACCAGGATGGTTTCATTAGCAAATGCTCATAATGAAAAAGAACTTTCAATTCATCTTAATGATTCAATTATTTCAAATCCTTTTGGAAATTTAGTTGAAGTAGCTGCAAGAACCGTTGAGTCCTCATCATATAAGTTTAATCAAACAAAAAATAAAACTGTAAAGAAATTGCCCCTCTCAAAAGTCACCTTTACAAGTTTTCAATTATCGGCTTCTGAATCTAGAAATACTTCGGCTGCTGTTAAAAAAGGCTACGCTATTGGTGAAGGCATGAATGCAACAAAGTTTCTTGGTGACTTGCCTGCCAATCATTGCACTCCGAGGATCATAGAGTCTAAAGCGAAACAACTAAAAAAAATCTTTCCTAAACTTAAAATAAAATCTTTAAATGAAAAACAATTAGCACAGCTAAAAATGGGTTCTTATTTATCTGTTGCAAGAGGAAGTATTGAACCTCCTAGGATGATTATTATCGAGTACAACGGGGGCCCAAAAAATGTTGCTCCTGCGGTGCTAGTCGGAAAAGGAATAACATTTGATACAGGAGGAATCTCACTTAAACCCAGCGGGAAAATGGATGAAATGAAATGGGATATGGGGGGTGCAGCATCAGTTTTTGGTGTCATGCAGACTCTTGCAAGAATTAATGCAAAAGTAAATGTGATTGGTGTCATGGCATGTGCTGAAAATATGCCATCATCAAAAGCTACAAAACCAGGTGATGTTGTAACATCGATGTCTGGTCAAACAATTGAAATCTTGAATACTGATGCAGAAGGTAGGCTTGTTTTGTGTGATGCGCTTACCTACGTTAAAAGATATAAACCAAAATATGTAATTGATATTGCAACCTTAACTGGAGCTTGTGTAGTTGCGTTAGGTCAGCATGCTTCAGGGTTAATGTCCAATGATCAAAAGCTTGCAGACAATATTTTAGCTGCTGGTGAAAATACATTTGATAGAGCTTGGCAGCTACCTTTATGGGATGAGTATCAAAGCTGTACAAAAACTAACTTTGCTGATCTTGCCAATATTGGTGGAAGTGGAGCAGGAACAATTACTGCTGCGTGCTTCTTATCAAGATTTGCTGAAGATTTTAGATGGGCACATTTAGATATAGCTGGAACTGCATGGGTGACGAGTCCAAAAAAAGGAAGTACAGGAAGGCCTGTTCCCTTGTTAACAGAAATGGTTTTGTCGTCCAAGTAAAATAGTGGCTTCCAAACAATATGATCCATCAAAAATAGAAGAATCCCTTTATAAAGAGTGGGAAGCCTCAGGATTGTTTTCTCAATCCGAGGGAGAAACCCCTTACTGCATCATGATCCCTCCGCCCAATGTCACGGGTACTTTGCATATGGGACATGGATTTCAAAATGCAATCATGGACTGCTTGATTAGGTATAAAAAAATGAGTGGCTATAAAACTCATTGGCAGGTAGGAACTGATCATGCCGGCATCGCAACCGAAATGGTTGTAGAAAGACAATTGTTGGAAGCTGGCAAAACAAAAAAAGAGTTAGGCAGAGAAAAATTTGAACAAGAAGTTTGGAACTGGAAAAATAAATCTGGCAATACCATCACTAATCAACTTAGAAGGCTGGGTGCTAGCTTGGATTGGGAGTCTGAGCGATTTACTTATGATGAGGACTACCAAGATGCTGTAATTCTGGCCTTTAACAAATTGCATGAAGATGGATTAATTTACAGAGGATCTAGACTTGTTAATTGGGATCCAGCTCTTCAAACATCATTATCGGACCTTGAGGTTGTCAATAAAGAAAAGAATGTAAAGCTCACCAGCATTAAATATAAAATTGACGGCACTGATCAGTTTATTACGGTTGCTACAACTCGACCTGAAACTTTATTAGGTGACATGGCAATAGCAGTTCATCCCGATGATAAAAGATACAAAGAATATATTGGTAAGGATGTTGAGCTGCCACTTTGTAACAGAAAAATTCCTATTATTGCAGATGATTATGTGGATATGGAATTTGGATCAGGAGCAGTAAAAATTACTCCAGGACATGACTTTAATGATTATGAGATAGGTAAGAGACATGGTCTAAGCATGGATAGTAAAAATAATATTATTCAAGGAGATGAATCTTCCTTTGAACCTATCTCTGTTTTAGATAAGCACGCCAAAATATGTGGATGTGCTCCAAAAAACTTCCATGAATTAAATAGGTTTGAGGCAAGAAAAAAGATTCTAGCAAATTTAGAATCTGAGGATTTAATTGCTGGTATTGAAGAATATGAAACCTCCCTTCCCTTTGGAGATCGCTCAGATGAGATTTTAGAGCCCTTTCTTACTGACCAATGGTATGTGGATACAAAAAAAATGGCGCTTTCTGCTATTGATTTAGTAAAAAATGGTGACATAAAGTTTGTACCTAGTAACTGGGAAAAAACATATTTTCAATGGCTAGAAAATATCCAAGATTGGTGCATCAGTCGTCAGTTATGGTGGGGTCATAGAATACCGGTTTGGTACGACGAAAGTTCAAACTACTATGTGGGTTCATCTGAGGAAGACATAAGAGAGAGATTTAAAATCAAAGGTAAATTAAGTCAAGATGAGGATGTTCTTGATACATGGTTTTCTTCAAGCCTATGGACCTTTGCAACACTAGGATGGCCTTCAAAAACTCCAAAGCTGAGCTCTTTCCACCCAACCACTACTTTGGTTACAGGTTTTGATATTATTTTCTTTTGGGTCGCTCGAATGATCATGATGACCAATTATTTCTTAGATGAAATTCCGTTTAAAGAGGTTTTTATTACGGGGCTTATCAAAGATGAAAATGGTCAAAAAATGTCAAAATCAAAGGGCAATATTATTGATCCTATTGATCTGATCGATGGCATCTCTCTTGAGGATTTACTAAAAAAAAGAACAACGGGCTTGATGCAGCCACAGCTTAAAGAAAAAATTTCAAAGCAGACAACTAAACAGTTTCCTAACGGTATTGATGCTTACGGAACAGATGCTCTGAGATTTACATATTATGCTCTTGCTTCACCGGGCAGAGACATTAACTTTGATATAGGTAGAATCAAAGGCTATAGAAATTTTTGCAATAAAATCTGGAATGCTTTCAATTTTATTGAGTTTCAAATTCAAAAAAATAACTTTGTCATGACCGAAGATATTGAATCGAATATTTATTCAGATTGGATTGCAAGAAAAACTTTTGAAACTTACCAAGATCTAAAAAAACATATCAATGATTACCGATTTGATTTAGCAAGCAATAGTTTATATGAACTGGTCTGGGGTAATTACTGCGATTGGTATATCGAATTTATGAAAGTCTTTCTTGATGATCAAAAAAATGATGCTTCAAAAGTAATACATAGCATGATCAAAGAGTTCCAGAAAATCATAACATTGCTTCATCCCTTTATGCCTTTTATCACTGAAGAGCTCAATAAAAAGATTAAAGGTTTAGGACTTAAAACAGATAATAAATTTCTAGTTGAATCACTGTTTGATGAAAGCATTAATGCTGCTGTCCCAGAATCCAATAATTCAGTAGATAAGATAATAGAAATAATTTCAACGATTAGATCCTTAAAGTCAGATAATCCAAGTATTTCTAATGAGCCTGTCAAAGTTGAGATTTCTGGGAAATATGATGCTGAATTCCAAAAAATTATTTCTGATCATGAAGCTGTAATTTGCAAAACAGCAAACCTTACAAGTATTAAACTTTCTGATTTAGAGCCTTCAAATTCAATTACAGTGATCAGTGACCAAATTAAGATTCATATTCTTGTTGAAAAATTATTCAATTCAGAGGAAGAAATTAAGAAGATGAAAAAGGAAGCTTCAAAGCTTGCTGAAGAAATTAAGAGAATTAAACAAAAGCTTGATAACAAGAAATTTGTTGATAATGCCCCGCCGGAAGTTATCAAGAAAGAGAGGCATAAATTGTCAGAATTTACAGATAAGTTTGAATCGTTACAGTCAACCCTCTCAAACCCTGATTAAGTTTTCTGAAAAGAATAAATGCTCCCTAGATTAAGTAGTTCAGTTAGTTCATCTAAAAATAAATAGGATTCCTCCATTAAACTTGGGTCAGCCAAATCATCAGGATGCAATTTATCTCTATAGTGTTTACCAACTAAATCTTTTATTGATTGAATCTTGTGATGATCCATTAGATATGATGAGTTAATTTTTGAAATCTCATTCTCTTCAAAGGTTGCACGAAATCTTAAGCATGCTGGCCCTCCGCCGTTCATCATGCTTTGCCTAATATCTACATATTTTATTGAATCTATTGGACTATTTTCAGTTAGTGAGTCTATCCAGCTACCGCAGTTACTATACTCTTGCACCTCTGAAGGGAAAATAATCATCATCTGATTATCTGATTTGGTAACCAGCTGAGAATTGAGAAGATAGCTTGAAACTAAGTCTTTGAGATTAATTAAAGCGTCTGGTATCTCTAAGTATGAAAAATTATTAACATTTGCTTTGAGTATTCCTATTAATTGATTTAAATCAGCTTTATTTTCAAAAGCTTTTTCATGAGCAATAAACACATTTTCGTTAGCTAGGCTCACAATATCATTGTGAAAACTCCCTTCTCGGATGGCTTCTTGATTTTGCTGAAGAAAAAAAACTTTTGTTTCATCTAATTTGTGTGATTTGCATATGCTAGATGAGATTTCTAATGCTTGTCTTTTAACTAATTTGTCATATTCAAAGGCGCTTCCACCATGAACAAAAACCTGAAAACCTTCTTTTGAATGCGAAGATGAGACTCTCAAATGGTTAGCTGCTCCCTCATCTCCAAAAGCACCAATGGTGGGTCTTGGTTGATGAATGGAAGCAATTTGTCCAAAAATATCATTTAATTGATTGGTTACAAAATCTTTTTCAATTGATCTATGAAACATTGAGTTAAGATTTGCCGGCGTTAAATGATTTTTATTATCTAAGCTATCTAACTTTGAAGAGAATGTAGCTGTATTTGCAGCCCACATTGAGGATGCCGAATAAATATTTTTTAGTAGTAATTTATTGCTTTTAGAAACATCATTTATTATTTCTGTACCTGAGCCAGAGTAGCCAAACTCTTTTAGAATTTTAAGATAAGGTCTTTCATGAGGCAAAAAAATTCCTTGATGCAATCCCTCATCTAAAAGTAGTTCCATTTTCTGCAAGCCTTGCAAAGCTGCCATCTTTGGATTTGAAACTTGATCAATATTTTTTTGTGAAGCAACATTACCTTCTGATAGGCCACCGTAATTATGAGTGGGTCCAATCAGGCCATCAAAATTTATTTCCTTAAATGTCATAACTTTTTTAGCACCGATGATTTTGGCCATGCACAAAAATCTGCAGCATAAAATCCTGCTGGTCTGTAATTTCCGCTTTTTCCAACACCACCAAATGGCAAGGCACCTGATGCACCGGTTGTTGTCGCATTAAAGTTTACTAAGCCTGAATTTATTGAGGAGTGAAACTCATCAAACAGCGACCTAGAATCTGAGATTAATGATGCAGCAAGACCAAATTTTGTATTATTTGCTTCATCTATTGCCTCAGAAAAGGATCCTACAAAATGAACTTGTAGTATCGGACCAAATATTTCTTCATCAAATCGCTCTTTTAAGTTTGTGCTATCAATAAGCCCTGGTGTTATAAAAAACCCTTTACCTTTTGGGACTTTTGATTCTTTGATGATGCGGGCCCCAATTTTTTCTAACTTTTTTTGCTGAGAGATAACTTTAAGCCTTGCCTCATTTGAAATTAATGGGCCCAAAAAATGATTCGTAATGCTTGGATCACCCAAGTCTTTCTTAATGCTATCTAAAATTTTCTTTCCATATTTATTTTTTGGAAGAATTAACTTTCTCGCACAAGTACATCTTTGGCCAGTCGATATAAAGGCTGATTCTAAGATTATATTTTTTACTTGTTTAATTTTATTTGTATTCCAAACGACTATGGGATTTATACCCCCTAACTCTAGAGCGACTAATTTATCAATTTCACCTGATACAGAGGCATGAATAGATCTCCCGGCATCATATCCGCCTGTAAAAAAAATACCCTTGATTTTTGAGTGCTTTACTAAATTTTGAACTACCCATTTTTTACCATGCAACAAATTGATTACGCCCTTTGGAATTCCAGCCTCTTCCCACAACATCATCATATATTCTGAAATTAAGGGAGTACTTTCACTGGGTTTAAAAATAACTGTATTGCCTGCTAAAAGGCTAGGAGTAATCTGTCCATTTGGCAGATGCAGGGGAAAATTGAAGGGTCCAATGACACACACAACACCTAAAGAATGATGGGTAAGACTTGTCTCCATAATGTTCGTAACATTTTTCTTTGCTCCGGTTCTGTCTTCATAAGCATCTAGAACATTTTTTAATTTAGCTCTTGCAGCACTGACCTCAGATTCTGCGTCGTGACCAACTTTTCCAGTTTCAAGAGCAATTATTTCTGAAACTGTTTGAGCATTTTTTTCGAGTAAATTATAAAAATTTTTTATAATTTCTAAGCGCTCTTTAAAGCTCAAAGATGACCATTTGGAATGTGCCCTAGAAGCACAGTCTATTGCTGACTTAATTTGATCTTTGGATGCATAATTTCCTTCCCACAAAATAGTTTCATTTCTGGGATTAATTGAAGCATACGTTGCTCCTAAGCCCTTCTCCCAATTGCCGCCTATATAATTCATTATTAGTGTGAAAGATTAATAGAATCGCCTTCTTTTAGACCAAGATGCCTTGCATCCTTGCGATCAATAAGAACCTCTTTATTTGAAATCCTCTCAACGAAGAGTCTTGTTGCCCAAAAATCAACTAATGAATTGTTAAAAGCAAAGCTAAGGTCTTGATCTGAATTAACTCTGCCAATTTTTACTTTAAATTGATTTTTATTTTGAATAACTTTTATTTTACTTAGCTTAGAAGATAGGCATGGACCTCCATCTAAAACATCTACCATCCCATTAGATTTAAAGCCTTGAGAATTCAATAGGGACAATGCTAATTTTGATGTGGTATGTGGTTTACCACAATATCTACCTACTTCCCTTGGAAGAAAATCTAAAATTAAAGGGAAACTTGGGACACATTCACCAATGAAATGATTGTCTATGTAGGAAGAATTGTCTGCATCAAAAAAATTTAAGTCAAAAAATTTGCTACTGAACTTATCCCAAAAAGGCGTTACCCCTTTAGCATTCTTATAACCCCGTATCTCAACGACAACCTCTTTATCGAAGCGATTTAGATTATTAGACATATATAGAAAGCGAGCAAAAGACAATAATTTACCTCCGCCTATGCCTCTGGCATTTGGATTCATAAATAATGTTCCTAATTCCGTGTAAGGATTTTTAATAAATGAAAGCTGGAGAGCCTCAAATGATTTTCTCATTTTCAATGAGTGTGAATACATCTGAATAATTTTCCTTTTAAAAAAAACAGAGGGTTTCTCTCTTGATACTGACGTATAAATTGCTGACATACCTACAAGTTTTTTACCGTTCTCAAGCACAAATAAGTAGGAATCATGGTTAGGAGATTTTTTTGATGATGCGGCAGATTTTATTGACCACTTAATTCGATCTGCCAATTCTTCCTTAGATTTAGGCATTGTCGTAAGGCCTCTGCCACCTGTCTTAGTGAGCTTAAATAACCTATCTAAATCAGATACTTTGACCAATCGTGCAATTAACATAATCTAATTATAGTGGATTTAGAAGTTAGCTTTTTACCAAGTGCCTTGATTTGGCATTTCCTTCCAAGGGCTTATAACCGGAAGAGGTTTCCCTTTTTGTAGCAACTCGATTGATATTTGATCTGGTGATTGAACAAAAGCCATGCGCCCATCTCTTGGAGGTCTATTGATAATTATCTTGTTCTGTAAAAGTCTCTTACAAACTGCGTAAATATCATCAACTTCAAACGCAAGATGTCCAAAATTTCTGCCGCCATCATAATCTTTTTCATCCCAATTAAAGGTTAATTCAATTAAAGGAGACTTAGCATTCTCTACGAGCTTTTCATCTCCTGTTGCTGATAGAAAAACCAAGGTAAATCTTGCTTGTTCATTCTCTTTCCTGCTTACTTCATGAATATCTAGCAGCTTAAAAAAATTAAGAGATTCTTCTAAATCTGAAACCCGAATCATTGTATGCAAGTACCTCATTTGAACTCACTAAAAAAATCTGATGCAAAAGAATGCATTGCATCAATTTTTTCATTTACAGGAGCTTCATTCATTACCCCATAAAGCATCCATGGATAAGTTGTGATTGTTGTTACTCCAATATCTTGCATCTTTTTAAATCCCTCCAAGCTGAAAGCATCCCAGCAACTAAAAGCTGTAATCTCATACTCATCAAATGATGGTTTATCTTTTCGAAGTTTTTCTAATGACGAAATTATCTCTTCAAGCTCACCTAAACTATGCATGTCTGAAATCCAACCATTATGATTACTGGCCCTTTTAAGGGCAATCTTGGAAAATCCACCAATTAATATTGGAATATCTCCATATGGTTTAGGTAGCATCTCTAGATCTTCATAAGAATAAAAATTACCGTCATAGTTATGCATTTCTCCAGACCAAAGCCTTTGCATTACATCCAACATTTCATCAGCTCTTTTGCCTCGTTGCTTGAAATCCTGCTCACCAACATTAAATTCTTCTGGCATCCAACCCATGCCTACACCTAAAGAAAATCTTCCCTTTGACAGGTGTGATAGTGTTGATATCTCCTTGGCAGCTCTAAATGGGTTACGAGCAGGAAGAATATAAACACTTGTATAAAATTTAATTGAATTGGTGGCGCCTGCAAGAAAGGAAAGTGTATTAATCGGATCAGGCCAGTCTGTCCCTTCCTCCCATCTTACTTTACCATCTTCCGTATATGGATAAGGTACGGAAAAATTCTTTGGATGAATAAGATGATCAGAAACAGCAATAGCATCAAAGCCAGCTTTTTCAGCTTCAATTGTTAAAGGTAGAAGTTCCTCGGACGGAAGTATTGATAAGGGAATTGCAAACTTCATTAAAATGACCTCGATACAAACCAGAATAAACCTATTCCGATGAGATACATACTAAGACTTCTATTTAAGATTTGAAACCTCGTTGCTGATAAAAACGATTTTAAGAAAGTAAGCAATGACACTGCAAGTAAAGCTATGAGAATTTGACCCACCTCAATTCCAAGATTAAATCCAAGAATCATTGAAAACATTTGGTCTTGAACGATAGGATTTTCAGATAGATTTGATGCAAAACCTAGGCCATGGATGAGACCAAAAAAAATTGTAATTAATTGCATAAGCAATCGCTTTCCTGAGGAGAGCTGAAGAAGAAAATAGGTATAAATAAATAATATCAACCCAAAAAGAAACAATAAATTAAAATTAAAAATGATCAACAATCCAGCTAAACAAAAAAGGCTAATGTTAAATGTTTTAGAAAATACCAAATGCTTATGGTGTTGTTGTAACTGATCTAAGCCAACAATAAATATTGAAAATCCTATTAACATCTCAACAATGCTTATATTGACAGTGATAAAGTTTAAAGTTCCCAGTGCTAAAGTTATAGAGTGTCCAATAGTGAACCCAGTTATTACAAGTAAAAGTTCTTTGCCTCTGAAAAGCAAAACTAAGCCCAGCAGAAAAGCTAAATGATCTAATCCTTCAAGAATATGCTCAAAACCTAATTTAAAAAAGGAAAAAAAAGAATTCTGAATTACCTGATTAGGCGATGTAAAGTCTGGTTGCCATGCTTCATTAGGAGAATTAAAGATATGCTCGTCTTTAAGCACGTTATCAATATAGATTTTTGAAATATGAGCATGAGAAGAACCAAGATCTAAAAATAAATTTATTGAAATTAAGTCCGGTAAAGACTGACATGTAAAAGAGCTATGAATCTTTGTATAGCCTGCTGATTGGTTCGAGGTAAATTTAAAATTATTATCTTTTTCGCAATTATCTCCAAGTTTAAATGCGCTCGATGCATAGTTTCTAACGTCGTCAGCACTGTTAAAAACATTAAGTCTTAGAAAATTATTTAAAATTGTGTTGCTAATGTTCGCCGACAAATTAACTTGATAAAAATTACCATTGTTGAGGACATTAATTTTTGAATAGGACTCACTTCTACTGTGAGAAAAACAATCCAAAGCAGTTAAGCTTAATGCAAATACTAAAAACCAATTAAGAAGTTTGTTTTTTTGTAACGTCATACCAACTTCTTAAATTTTCAAGATACTCCAGAAAAAGTTTATCGCCTTCTCTTTTTAAAAATTCATTTCTTACCTGTTCAGAAATCTCATTAAACTCTTGAGTTACTGAAACTTCCTTTTTAAGCAAAATAAGTAAATGAACTGAATCAGTATCAGTAATTAGCTCGCTCACAGATCCTGGCTCTAATTGCATAGCAATTTCAGTCAATTTTGGCCCAATGTATTCTCTAACTTTTGTTGCAGGTAAGAGAGCATTGGGCAGATCTATTACGTCATTTCTAGCTAGTTTTTTTGCGCTTACAAAATCTCCATCCAAAATATATTCTTGGGCTTTTTTTGCAGAATTGAGTGATGATTTATCAAAAGATAATTTCACTAACTGCAGCTTTGGTGATGATGCAAAAAAATCTTTGTTAGAAATATAAAAATTTTTTAAATCCTGATCACTGTAAGACAAGTTATCTATTTCAGATAGGATGCTTTCGATCATTTTTTGGATTATTACACTTCTGACTTGGCTATCCGTTTCTAACATGCCAAGGTCAATAGCCCTTTGAATAAGAAGTTCTTCATCGATCAATTTATCAAGAACCATATCAATGTCCTTTTCCAATAAACCGCCTTTTCTACTTTCACCTATTGATTCTAGATAATTCTCAAATTTTGATTTACTTATGTATGTATTATCAATTTTAGCTACCCAATTAAATGCGTCTTCATTAATATCCTTGATAAATGTGTTGAGGATTAAATACCCAGAGATCAAAAGTCCACCAAATAGATAGACGTTTCTGGTTTTGAGTATATTTGAGACTTTTTCAGAGAAAGAATACTTTAGTTCTGACTTTAAGGTCATCTTGATATGATCGATCCCGTCTTCCAAATAAACATCTCCCACTGCAGAAAAACCAAAACGTTCATAATAGTCTTGAAGGCGATGCTGTGCAGAAATTGAGATCACTTGATTGGGATAAATTTGATTGCATTTTTTGATTGCCTCATTAATTAAATTAAAACCAAGGCCTTCGTTTCGTTTACTAGTGTGGTTAACAATGCGTCCTATTGATGGGCCGCTGTATTGCTTGCCGTCATTCATTTTGAAATTTGGTTTAACAATCCTAAGGTATCCAACTAATTGAGATCCGTCATAAGCAAGAAGATGATCGGAGTGCTGGTCTGAATAGTCTGCATCAATATAGGCACATTCTTGCTCTTCAACAAAAACTTGTTGACGCAGGTTTAATAAATCATACAACTCAATGCTGCTTAGTTCTGAAAAGCTTTTCCAGTAAAAATGGTATTGTTTAAAATTCATTGCCTATAAGATAAAATGCGCCCTCTTAGAGAGAAGTTTATGAAAAGTATATACGACTACAAAGTTGATGACAGTCAAAAGAATCCTGTTTCTTTATCGGACTACAAGGGTAAAACATTGCTAATAGTTAATGTTGCCAGCAGGTGTGGCTTAACTCCACAATACAAAGGTCTCCAAGAACTTTATTCAAAATATTCAAATAAAGATTTTGAGATTTTAGCCTTCCCGTGTAATCAATTTGGTGCGCAAGAACCAGGATCTAATGAAGAAATTAAGGAGTTTTGTGATATTAATTTTAACGTAAGCTTTAAAATCTTTGACAAAATCAATGTTAATGGATCAAGTGCGAGTCCATTATTTAAACATTTAAAAAATGAAGCTAAAGGTGTTATGGGATCTGAGGCAATCAAATGGAACTTCACTAAATTCTTAATAGATAATAACGGAAGTGTTATAAAAAGGTATTCACCACAAACTACTCCGGATAAGATTGACAAAGATCTCTCAAAAATACTGGATTAATTGAATAGACTCTTAAAAAACGGGCTACTTAACACTCTGTTAGCATCAAGTCCGTTTAGAGAATCCCAACAAAAACCACTGAGAAAAAAGTTAAACTCTATTTCTTCGAAAGAAATCTTTAAATCGTCTAATTCTCAGTTTATTGAAGTTTTTCAAACTAATAACTTCAGCAAGAAAGTAATTTTTTTTCCTGGATGGCTGGGTCACAAGGACTCAAAATACTTAATTCCGCTGGCAGATCTTTTATACTCAAGGGGATTTGATATTGTAAGAATACACCCAATTGATCATGGTGATTCAGAACATTTAAATGAAGATTTTTTTAGGGCAACAGATATACAAGCACTTATTGAAGTAGTTAAATACCTAGGTCAAAAGTTCTCTGATAATGAAATTCATCTCATAGGCTTCTCATTGGGAGGCAACATTTCTCTGAGAATATCTGCATCAGCAGAAATTAATTTTCTTAAAAAAACCATTGTCCTCTCGCCTGTTATTAATCCAGAAAATTCAATGAATGCCATGGATAAAAATTCATGGATTTTAAGAAAATATTTCATTGATAAATGGAAAAAAACAATACGAAGGAAAATTGATTTGTATAACATTAATGCTAAAGAGGCTTTGAAGCATAAAAATATTAAGAGTCTCACGGAGTATTTTACTGAGAACTTTACTCCACATTCACATGTAAGAGACTTGTTTTCAGCATATGCGGTAACTCAAGAGACTTTAAATAATATTAATCATGATACATTTATCTATTCTGCTTATGATGATCCATGTGTTCCGATTGAACCTTTATTAGAACTAGAGGAAACCACCAATGTCGAATTTAATGCTCTTGAGTATGGTGGGCATTGTGGATTTATAGATGACTTTAGATTTACATCATCTGTATATCATGAGATTTCTAAAAAACTAGAGTCTAACACTCATTAACAAAGCATCTTCTGGCTTTGGTTTGCTGTAATAGTTTGCTCGAATGGCATCCTCTATAAAGTTATGTTTCTTATAGAAAGAAATCGCATTTGTATTTGACACTCTTACTTCAAGAGTAATCAAGTTGATTCCCATTACCTGAACTTGTTTCTTTAAATGATTTATCAGAATTGAGCCGATCCCTTTTCTTTGGTAATTGTTGTCTACAGCTATGTTTAATAAATGTGCTTCTTGCTCAACTGCAACATATATAACAAATCCAATGACATTATCATTGTTATCCTCATACAAGAAAGAGTGATGTCCGACATTAAAGGAAGACTGCATTTGCTTTTCAGTCCAAGGTGATGGATTGGTATTGTTTTCTATAACTAATAAGCTCTTAAGATCAGATGGATTTGATAGCCTAATATTAGTCATCATTTAAAAGAGCCTGCATTTTTTCCCATAATAATTTCTTTTCCTCAGGCTTTTTAATTAATAAAGCTAGGTTCTGTGGAGTTAATTCATTTTTTTTATCAATTTTGATATTAGTGAAGTTAAGAATAATTTCTATATTTAATAATTCATGATTATTTAGAAAACCATCCCAGGTTAATTCCAAGATTTTATTTTTTTTATTTTCTTTAGATACTGATGCTTCAATTCTAGAAAGAAGCTCAAGCTCTCTTTCACTATATTCATCCAAAGAATGAGAATGTAGTGTTAGAATACGGTCCCTTAGGGAACAATGGACATACGTTTGTACTGAATTGTCTAGTTTTTCCGAGATTGAAAGCATGTCAATACCTAAAGTATTGAGAATAAATGATGTTTTTTTGTTCTTGGATAAATACATAAAGAAATAATGAAAGATATTGCAAAAAAATACAAACCCTTTTCTTCAGTTGAGCTGAGGGACAGGACATGGCCAGACAAAAAAATTACTAAAGCTCCAATTTGGTGCTCAGTTGACTTGAGAGATGGCAATCAAGCTCTGATTGAACCAATGGGGCATGAAAAAAAAGTCAAAATGTTTGAACTACTATGCTCCCTTGGCTTTAAAGAAATTGAAATTGGTTTTCCAGCAGCATCTCAAACTGATTATGATTTTGTAAGATACTTAATTGAAGAGAAAAAAATCCCTAATGACGTCACTATTCAAGTACTGACTCAGTCTAGGCAGCACATCATTGAGAAAACATTTGAGTCATTGATTGGGATTGATAAAGCAATTGTGCATTTTTATAACTCTACATCAGCACTTCAACGAAAAGTGGTGTTTGATGATGATAGGGAAGGCATCAAAAAAATTGCTATAGATGGAGCCCTTCTTATCAAAGAACTATCAAAAAAATATAATAAAACTAATTGGCGTTTTGAGTATTCACCTGAAAGCTTTACTGGTACTGAGGTAGATTTTGCAGCTGAAGTTTGTAACGAGGTTGTAAATATCCTTAAGCCCTGTAGTGATGAAAAAATTATTATTAATTTGCCAGCTACGGTAGAGATGTCTAGCCCCAACGTTTATGGAGATCAAATTGAGTGGATGATTAGAAATCTAAATAATAGAGAGGATGTGATTGTCTCTCTGCATCCTCATAATGATAGAGGAACTGCTGTGGGTGCAGCTGAAATCGGTGTTATGGCTGGTGCCGATAGAGTTGAAGGAACTTTGTTTGGTAACGGCGAAAGAACAGGTAATGTAGATATTGTTACATTAGCTCTAAATTTACTAACTCAGGGAGTTGATCCTGAGCTAGAACTTAACAATATCAACCATGTGATTCGTGAAGTTGAATACTGTAATCAATTACCGGTCCATCCAAGACACCCATATGCTGGAGATTTGGTTTTTACAGCTTTCTCTGGTTCACATCAGGACGCAATAAAAAAAGGCCTTTCAGCCATCAGCCAATCAAATAATCCACATTGGGAAGTGCCTTATCTGCCCATTGATCCCTCGGATCTAGGAAGAACTTATGAAGCAGTTGTGCGCATTAATTCACAGTCAGGCAAAGGTGGTATTGCTTATATTTTAGAAAAAGATCATGGGGTATCTCTCCCAAGAAGACTTCAAATCAGTCTTTCTACAAAAATACAAAAAGTTGCAGACGAAACAGGCAAAGAACTGCTCTCACATGAGATTTGGGATATCTTTGATAAAAATTTTATTCAAGGACCAAATAAAGCTGAATTGATTTCATTTGAACTTAATACCAGTGATGGTGAAAATGACAGTATTAAAGTTGAGGCCAAATTAAATCAAAAAAAACTAGAGTTTTCAGGAAGTGGAAATGGTCCAATTGATGCAATGATTCAAGGGATAAATAAAAAAATGGGTTTAAATCTTAGTGTTACTGACTATCATCAACATTCATTGGGTACTGGATCAGATGCAAAAGCTGTTGCATATATTGAAATATCTGATGGAAATAAAACTCGTTGGGGTGTAGGTATAGATGAGAATACTATAAGAGCTTCTTTGAGAGCAATTATGATAGGCTTCGATAAGATATCTATTTAAATACTGGCTTTCTCTTTTCAAAAAAAGCAGCTACCCCTTCTTTGAACTCATCATTCCCCAAAATACTATTTTGTGTATTTGCCTCATCCTCATAGGTTTGAATAAATTTCTTTTCTAAAGAATCTCTCATTATTTTTTTAGTATTAGACACAGCTTGTGGTGATCGCATGGAGATGGCTTGTGCCCATTTTTGAGTTTCACTTTCAAGATTCTCTGGAGAACATACCTTATTTGCAATTCCAAGTTGAAGACACTCCTGTGAACTAATTTTTTTAGCCTCAATTGCAAATTCCAATGCTTTGCTATATCCAATATTTCTAGCAAGCAACCAACTTAATCCGCCATCAGGCACCAGAGCTATATTACTAAATACAGACAGAATAAATGCTTCCTCGGACATAATTCTTAAATCGCATGCCATTGCGTAAGCCGCACCAATACCTGCCGCAGGACCATTAATGCTTCCAATAACTATTTTTGGCATGGAAATAATATTATTAATTGAGGGAAAGTATCCTCTCATAAGGGCATCTTTTGTATCTTTCCAGGTAGGATCATTCTCGCTAAGGTCAGCACCTGATGTAAAGCCTTTGCCCTCACCTGTTAGTACTAAGACTCTAATGCTAGAGTCATTCTTTACAATTTCAGTAGCTTCGTTTAAGTCGATTATTTGTTGAGTATTAAAAGCATTCATTACTTCTGGCCTAGAAAAGGCAATTGTTGCTACTGTTTCATCAATTGAGAGTTTAAGACTTTCAAATTCCATCATGGCTCCTTAATAATTAAAGATTTTTTATCAGTAAACATTTTACAGCTTTTTTGTGCATTATCAGCTCTACTCCATTGAACTGAACTGTTCGATGTGGTCTGTGAGCAAAAGAATATTTTTTCAATCTCTAGTTGTGTTTTACGGTTAGGTTGAGAGAAGCCATTTTTTTTAATCCAATGCCTAATTATGTAAGTGCGTTCGATTTCAGAAAGTTTAGATAAGCTTGATATATTAAGACCTGATTCTGATCTAAACTCTTCGATCCTTTGCTCCAAAAAAATATTTTTAAACTCAATATCTTGTTGAGATAATTCACTCAAGTCAGAAATTTTTTTAATTGCAGCTGGCCAACGCTCACTAATCAGAGGTATAAGTCTGCTTCTTATAAAATTTCTATCAAACTGCTCATCATCATTACTATGATCATGAATATACTCTAGGTTATGCTTTTCAACATATTCATAAATTTCATCTTTTTCAATTTTTAACATTGGTCTTAGGACCTTAATTTCATCCACTATACTCACTTCATTAATACCAGATATGCCTTCGGGACCACTACCCCTAAACATTCTAAAAAGTATTGTTTCAACCTGATCATTCATATGATGACCTAATGCTAGGACACCGGGTGTTCTAATTATATTTCCAAAAATTTTTAATCTTGCTTTTCTAAAGCTGCCTTCAAGACTGGCTGTGCTATCTAAGTTCGGAATAGAAGTTGCTGTAAATTCAATATTATGATTATTACAAAAGTCTTTACAAAAATTCTCCCATTTTTTTGATTCAGGTGAATACCCATGATTTACATGAATTGCTTTAAGAGATCCTATTTCATTAGACTTATTCATTTCATTCAAATAATGCAAAAGAGCTATGGAATCAGCCCCACCACTCAGCCCAACAAATACGTCAAGATTCTTAAAGAAATGAGATTCAGAAAATTTTGAATTGAAAGCTAATTTAGCCAATTTCTAATAGCTTTTTATATCTTGCTTCAAGCAGATCATCTATAGGTTTAGATAAAAGTGTGCCTAAGTTTTTTAAAATACATGAACGCACTGATTCGCTGATTTCTTTATAATCTCTGTGAGCGCCTCCAAGCGGCTCTTTTATAATCTCATCAACAATCTTTATTTTAATGAGTTCTTGTGCGCTAACTTTCATTGCTTCAGCAGCATCTGAAGCCTTTTCAGCAGTCCTCCAAATGATTGATGCGCAAGCTTCAGGCGAAGCAACTGAATAAGTAGCATGTTCCAAAATTGCAATGTGATCACCGACTCCGATTGCTAAAGCTCCTCCTGATCCACCTTCTCCGGTAATAATTACAATGATTGGAGTCCTCAACTTTGACATGACAGCTAGATTCGTAGCTATAGCCTCACTTTGACCTCTTTCTTCGCCCTCAATACCTGGATAGGCACCAGCTGTATCAATAAAAGTAATCACAGGTAAGTTAAAACGCTCCGCTAACTGCATTAATCGTTTTGCCTTTCTATACCCTTCAGGCTGTGGCATGCCAAAATTTCTTTTTACTTTATCCTCTGTCTCTCTTCCTTTTTCATGGCCGATCACCATCACAGAATTTCCTTCGATTTCTGCAATACCGCCTATAATGGATTGATCATCAGCAAACTGACGATCACCATGAAGTTCAATAAAATCTGAAAATACAGCTTTAATAAAATCTGATGTATGGGGTCTCTGGGGGTGTCGAGCAACTTGAACCTTTTGCCATGTAGAAAGTTTAGAAAAAATTTTATTTTTTAGTTTTTCTTCCTCTTTACGAAGCTTTTCAATTTGGCCTAACAGTTCTGGATCTTCATTTGATGCAGCCTGCAGAGCCTCAATTTTTTCAATTATTTCAGCTAATGGTCTTTCAAAATCTAAAAAGTGCTCTTTCATTATTAGGATCCCAAACTAATCTTATCAGTATTAAAAATTTCATTCAGGATTTTAATGTTTTCTGATGTTGGGGGCACTGAATACTGATCTCCTAATTTGATGAGAGCACATGTATTATTTTTACTCACTTTCAACTTAACAGTGCACGATTGTTCATCCCAAAAATTACCATTCAACTTTTTAAGCTTTGAAATTGATTCTTGAACTTCCGCATCATTGTTATTTGTAAGATCAACGATGAGGCTACCAGACTTTTCAGATAATTCATTATCAAGAAGTTCAATCCTTTTAATGTCCAGTTTGAACATCTTAGTCCCCATCTCCTTAGTTTTATAATCGTCAAATTCTGCATTCCCTGCAAAAACTAAAATAGCACCTTTTTTTACTAAAAAATGATACTTTTCTAGTATTTCAGAACCAATGATGCCCTCCATTGATGAAGTGCCATCATCAAAACTAATGAACATAACTGGTTTACCTGATCGATCTCGAATCTGTCTTATATTATTCACTAATCCGACTACTTTTACCTTTTTAGTATCAACGGTTATTTGACCTATTTCATGACTTCTTATGTGGGCAACTCTTTTACTAATTGTTTTAACAGGATGGCCAGACATATAAAACCCTAAAGCAGTCTTTTCATGCTCAAGAATTAATTCTGGAGGTAAATCACTTGTATTTTTATACTTATCATAGGGATCAAATTCTTGCTGGACAGAAGAAAAGAGATCCGAGCTAGAAGATTGTGCCTTTTGTCCTTCACGCAAAACATCCTCTAAAGCTTCTATAGCGACAGATCTTGATGGAGATATTGAATCAAAAGCACCTGACTTTGCTAAAGCCTCGATAGACTTCTTGCCACCCAATTTGATATCGGTTTTTTTTGTTAAATCAAATAAATCTTTAAAACCTGATGATCTTTTTTCAATTAGATGGGTGATATAGGAATCTGCAACACCTTTGATTGCTCCTAAGCCATATTCGATCTCTTGATTTTGATTTACTTTAAAGTTTTTAATAGATGTATTTATGTTCGGCTTAATAACCTTTAAACCCATTTTTTTACATTCTTGGATTTGGATTTGAACTTTATCTGTATTACCCAAATCAGAGGATAGGACTGCTGCCATGAAGTATGCTGGATAATAGGTCTTTAAATATGCTGTTTGATAAGAAATCAATGCATAGGCTGCAGAATGGGATTTATTAAAGCCATAACCGGCAAACTTCTCAATTAAATCAAATATTTTTTCTGCAACTGGCGCCTTAATATTATTTTTTTTGCAGCCATTTACAAAAATCTCTCTTTGCTGCTCCATTTCTTCTACTTTCTTTTTACCCATAGCTCTTCTGAGAATATCTGCTTGGCCAAGTGAATATCCTGCAAGCACCTGAGCAGCTTGCATAACTTGCTCCTGATATAAAATAACACCGTAGGTTTCCTTCAAGACAGGTTCTAATAGATCATGGGGATATGTAACTTTTACTTTGCCGTGCTTACGATTAACAAACTCATCATGCATACCAGATTCAAGAGGGCCTGGTCTATAAAGTGCGAGCAGCGCGGTAATTTCTTCAAATTTTGTTGGAATTAATCTCTGAATGAGATCCCTCATTCCAACCGATTCAAGTTGAAAAACTGCGGAAGTATTCCCTGATGCTAGAAGTTCAAAAACTTTTGGATCATCAAGTTTAATGGAGTGGATGTCTATAGGTTCAAGATCTGAAGATGAACGGAATTTATTAATTTCCTTAACAGCATTATCAATAACGGTTAAAGTTCTGAGACCAAGAAAATCAAACTTCACTAAACCAATAGTTTCGACATCGTCTTTATCGTATTGAGTCATCACTGATTGTGATTGCTCATCCACATAAGTGGGGCAGAAATCAGTAATTTTTCCCGGAGCAATTACTATGCCACCAGCATGCTTACCCACATTTCTCGCAATTCCCTCTAATTTAAATGAAAGATCAATTATTTCAGATACTTCATCATCCTCTTGGATTAGTTGTTTAAAAAGAGGTTGGCTCTTGATGGCTTGATTGAGTGTAATTCCTGGTGTTGTTGGAATCATTTTTGCAATCCTATCTCCAAGCCCATAAGGTCTGCCTAATGCTCTTGCAACATCCCTAACAACCGCTCTTGCTGCCATGGTTCCAAATGTAGCAATTTGAGAAACTGCGCCTTGTCCGTATTTTGAGCTTACATATGAAATAACTTGATCTCGTTTATCCATGCAAAAATCAATATCAAAATCAGGCATTGATATCCTTTCTGGGTTAATAAACCTTTCAAAAAGTAAATCGTGCTCTATTGGATCAAGTTCTGTAATGTCCAAACAATAAGCAACCAAAGACCCTGCTCCTGAACCCCTTCCGGGTCCAACAGGAATATCATTTTCCTTAGACCACTTTATAAAATCAGCAACAATTAGAAAGTAGCTAGAAAACCCTGTTTTGGTTATGGACTTGAGCTCGTAATCAAGTCTTTCAGTATATTTCTGATGTAAGTTTTTTGGTTGTTTTTTTAAAAGCTTTGTTAGACCCTTTTGTGCCTCGGAGCTCAAAAAAGAATCAAAGGTTTCTCCTTCAGGAACTGGATATTCGGGAAGGAAATATTCACCAGTTTTTAAACTGACATTACATGCAGTTGCTACTTCAAAAGTATTGTCCACAACTGTTTTACAGTCCTCAAAAACCTTATGCATTTCCTTAGAGTTCTTTATGTACTGATGGGTATTGAATTTACTCTGTCTGTTTGCATCATTAAGTGTTGTACCGTTATTAATACAAACTTTAATTTCATGAATATCAAAGTCCTCTTTGTTAAGGAACATACAGTCATTTGTTCCTATAACAGGAATCTTAAGTTTAGAGGCCAGACTGAAGATGGTTCTTTTTGCTAAAGCAAAATTTTGGTCCTCAAAATTATTAATCTCTAGCAACAAATTGCCTTTTGCTACAGACATATATTTTTTTAAATAATTTTCAGAATCTTGAATCCTATTTTGTCGATTTAATTCATAAAGATATGAATTACTTCCCCCCAATATAATGAAGATATCTTTTTTAAATTCCTCAAGTTGTTCTAGAGTAATAAAATTTTTATGGTTTTGAATTTGATTTTGTGAAATTGAAATTAAGTTTATTAAGCCTCTTAACCCAATGTTTGTTTTTGCTAAACACAAAACTTCATGAGGGGTATCTGAAAATGATTCTTGGACATTAAGGATGCATCCTAAAATTGGTTTGACGCCCTTCGATTCAGCGTAAGAAATAAACTTTACCAGCCCAAAAAAGTTATTTAGATCGGTTAATGCAATAGCAGGCATTTTATACTTTACAGCAGCATCAACTAGCTCTTTAACCCTTAATAGACCTCTAGAAATGCTAAATTCTGAACTCGTTCTTAGATGAATAAAAGGCCTCATAAGCTCTTATTTTACCCCTTTAAATGTCATTCTATGAATCTTTGATGGTCCAAATTCTTTAATTAAATTTAGGTGCTCAGCAGTCGGGTAGCCTTTATGTTTTGAGAAGTTAAATCCGGGATACTCTATATCCATTTCATGCATAAGGTTATCTCGATAAACTTTTGCAACTATTGAGGCAGCTGAAATCAAAAAACATTTTTTATCTCCGCCAATAATTGGATGGTTAGGAATATCAATGTTCAATCCAAACTTCCCATCTACAAAAATATTACTTGGTTTTATCTCTAGATTGCTTATTGCCCTCTCCATTGCCAAGAGAGATGCTTGATGAATATTTATTTCATCAACCTCAACATTTGAAGAAATGCCTATTCCTGTAATTCCATTTTCAAGAATTTCATCACAAAGACGATTTCTTTTTATGGGCGTTAATTGCTTTGAATCTTTAAGTCCTTCAACCTCATTAAATAGTACAACCGCAGCAGCAACTACAGGTCCTGCTAGACAGCCTCGCCCTACCTCATCTACTCCTGCTTGCACTATCAACTCTCTCCAGCAAATATCTTGCTCCCTCAGTCATACCATTTCCCTTAATTAGATCCTTTACATTAGTCACCCTTAAAGCTAGCTGATCTTTATTCTCTCTAGCTGACATAAAGGCATCAAATATTTCATTTGGCGTACATTGATTCTGAAGAAGCTCTGGAAAAACATTTTTTCCTAGAATTAAATTTGGAAGACCAATCAAGTTAGTTTGCATTAAAGGTTTTAAAATTAAATAGTTTATTAAACTGGTTTTGTAACAGATTATTGGAATGTTTCCATAGCAAGCAGCCTCGAGTGATGCAGTTCCTGAGGTTGAAATAGTGAAAGTTGATAATGATAAGAACTCTTTCATTTTATCAGTTTGAATAAAGATTGGAGTTTCTAGCTCACTGAGCTCTGCTTGAATTATATTTTTATGATCTTGATTGACGACTGGGAATAAAAAGCTATAACTTTTATCACTCTCATAGACCTTTTTAATTACCTTCTTGTAAATAGACAGCATATTGGAAATTTCAGACCTTCTACTTCCAACCAAGAAAGTTAAACATTCTGAATCATTATTAATTCCATATCTATTTTTAATTGAGGAAACATCTTCGACCTTTTCAATATCTTGAAAAGGATGCCCCACATGAAAAGAATTCACATTATTTTTCTTAAGGTAATCATGCTCAAATTTAAATAAGCAAAAAGTCGTATCTACAAATTTTCTAAGCTGTTTAACTCGACCTGACCTCCATGCCCAAACAGACGGACTAACAATTTGAAAATTAATTGTCGAGTTTATTTTTTTAAGATTTTTGTGAAAAAAAGAATTTAAATCTGGGGAGTCTACACCTATAAAAATATTAATATTTTTACTAATTAAAAAATCAAGTATTTGTTTTCTAGCTCTTAAGATTTGCCTTAAGTTCTTTAATGGGTCAATAATTCCCATCACATTCAAAATTTCTCTATCAAAATCTTGGGGTCTAGAAATATTAAATTTATCTAGTTCCTTTCCGCCAATTCCAAATAATTCAAAATCTCTGCCAGAGGATTTCAAAGACTCGATGAAGCTTGCTGCTAGATAGTCACCTGATTTTTCAGCAGAAATAATACCTATTCTTAATTTAGAACTTTGCACCTATCGCAATAAGCCTCTTGAGGATTGCTCTACAGATGCGATAAATTCTTTAAGGCCTTTTTGATTTATGTCTAATTCATTAAGAGACGAAATGGCATCCTCTAAAGAGTAACCCTTTCGATAAACAATTCGATATGCTTTTTTCAAAACGGCAATCTCATCGTCAGAAAAACCATTTCTTTGCATCCCAACGGTGTTAAGGCCAATAGGCCTAGCAGGATTAGCGGCAACTTTTACAAATGCTGGGATATCCATTGTTATTACCGTGTTAAGGCCAGTAAATGCATAACTGCCAACATTACAAAATTGATGGATAAGTGAAACAGCACCGAGCGTAGCAAAATTTCCTACATTTACATGTCCAGCTATGCCGCTATTATTTGCAAAGACATTATTGTTTCCAACCACACAATCATGAGCAACATGAGAGTAAGCCATAAACAGGTTGTAGTCACCAATGACAGTAGTTGATTTGTCTTGAACTGTTCCCCGATGAGCAGTGAAACCTTCTCTAAAAATATTCCCTTCACCAATTTGAAGAGTTGTCTTTTCACCTTGATATTTTTTATCCGGAGTATCCTCGCCGATTGTGCAAAACTGATAGAAAACATTCTTGGGACCAATGGTTGTTGGCCCTTTAATCACAACATGAGATTTTAGTTCGCATTCTGGCCCAACTGTAACGCCTTCACCTATAAAACAAAACGGGCCTATAGTAGCTGAGCTATCTACCTTGGCACTTGGATGGATAAAAGATTGATCAGACATAGTTATTTAGGGCGATCAGCACACAATATCATGGCTGAACAAATTTTTTTACCCTCTACCTCAGCGTAACAATTAAATTTCCAAATCCCACTTTTGACACTTTCAACTGCTGAGAATAGATCAAGGACTTCTCCAGGGACAACGGGTTGTCTGAACCTAACTTTGTCTGCTCCAGCAAAATAATAGATGCTGCCCTCTTCAGGTGTCTTATTCATGGTCATAAAGCCTAATATTCCAGCTGCTTGTGCTAACGATTCAATAATTAAGACTCCAGGTAATACTGGTTTATCAGGAAAATGTCCTCTAAAAAAATCAGCTTCAGGCTTTATGTCCCACTGAGCATGAATTTTATTACCAAGATCGACTTCGATAACTCTGTCTACCAATAAAAATGGGTCCCTATGTGGCAGATGTTTCTTTACATGATCAAGATCGTACATATTAATCTTTATTTCGTTTGCGAATGAAAACAGATGATTTAGCCCAATCACTATGAGATTGAGCAGGCATTATTCCTATGTACTGACCCGGCTTATTTATACTTTTTGTAATAAGAGTGTGAGCTCCAACAAAAACATCATCACAAATCTTTAGATGGCCTAAAATTCCTGAAAGTCCACCCATCTGTAAGTTCTTTCCTATGATAGTTGAACCTGCAATTGCACATGATGCTGCAATTGCTGAGTTTTCACCTAAAATAACGTTATGAGCAATATGTACCTGATTATCTAATTTAACCCCGTCATGGATATGGGTATTGTTTATCGCGCCTCTATCAATAGTGCAACCTGCGCCTATCTCAACATTATCACCAATTATCAATCCCCCAAGTTGCTCAATCTTTTCATAGCCACTTTTAGCAGGTGCAAAACCAAAACCATCAGTACCAAGAGAAACGTTTGAATGGATAATGCAATTAGCGCCAATGTTTACATCTTGAATGATTGATGTGTTTGCATGAATAATAGTTTTTGATCCTACGCTACATTTATTACCAATAAATACATTAGGTCCTATAAAAACATTGTCGCCTATTTCACAATCTTGACCTATGTAAGCATTATTTGAAATAACCGTGTCCTCTCCAATTGATGATGAATCGTGTATGAAGCTTTTTCCTTGGCTGAAAGGTTGTGTTTGATCTTTAA